>OIZS01000046.1_pt1 | contig 77652 bp, 65 predicted proteins | sample 1588641 | NCBI WGS metagenome assembly OIZS01 (sample SAMN03283240) | human gut metagenome | biome: human-associated habitat; material: feces | host: Homo sapiens | place: Peru | collected 2012
CCTTTACTGGTTTGAAACTTTTACGATAATGTTCGTTTATACCATATTTTTCAATTGCACGCAAATGTTCCGGCGTCGGGTATCCGGCATTCTTGTCCCACGCGTATTGCGGGTATTGTATCGCTAAATCGTGCATAATTTTATCACGTGTTTCCTTGGCAATAATAGATGCGGCGGCTATAGATAGTGATTTTGCGTCGCCCTTGACGATGGGGCAACCATGTAAATCGCGCGGCAACCTGTTCCCGTCAATTAGGCAAAAGTCTGGGCAAACCGCCAGTTCTTTTACCGCACGTGTCATCGCTAACATTGATGCCCATAAAATGTTCAATTCGTCAATTTCGGTGGGACTGCATACGCCAATCGCCCAAATAGTATTGCGCGTAATCCAATCGTATGCGGTGGCACGTGCGTGCGTGGTCATCTGTTTTGAATCACGAATAATGACCGGAATTTCAATATCATGGTCGGGAAAAATCACCGCGGCTGCAACAACCGGCCCGCACAGGGGGCCACGGCCGGCCTCGTCCACGCCGGCAACCATGCGGTAACCGCATTCGCATTCAAATGAAAAGTCAGGTGTCGCACGCATTATATTGACATACGATTCGCAATTTGCTGTTGGACGTATTCATCTTGGCTGTTATACAGGGGCCATGTGCCATTTGCTAATTCTTCCATCGCGGTCAGTGGTTGGCCTAATCGCGCACGATACAGCCACATGTTCGACATCACGCGTTTAATATAACCGCGCGTTTCGTATGCCGGAAAACTTTCTATATACAGTAACGGATCATATGTTGAAAAATTCTTTTCAAATTTGACAACTGTGCCCATGCCAGCATTATACGCAGCCAGCATTTTTATAATATTATTATTGATGTTCGGGTGCGCTAACAAGTCAACGATATATTGCTGGCCCAGAAACATGTTATGTTCAGGGTTGCTCATATCAATATCAGACATGGCGACGTTGTTGTGGCGTGCAACGCGACGAGCGGTGCTGGGCATAATCTGCATCAGGCCAGACGCACCCGCAGTTGATTTTGCGTTTGGACGAAAACCGCTTTCTTGTTTTGTGATGGCCAGCAGCAACGCACGATCAATTGACCAACCACCCATTGGTTCCCAGTCTGGCAGAGGGTATTGTGCCGAATAAATAATGTCATCATCAATTTCCAAAATTCCGCGATCACGGATAACGCTGGACGCCTGAATCGACACACGGGGCAGGCCATACGCCGTTGCAACCGAATTTACCGCGTGCAATGTTCGGTCTGACGCACGCGCCGTAATCAAGTATTTTAAGTATTGTTCGGCACGACCCTTTTGGTCAACCTGTAATAACGCCAGGGCAGTTTTGCCATATTTCGTCTCGCACAGAGCGTCAATGTCGTCGTCGGTAAGATCTTGTTCAAAGAATTCGTATTGCGGTGTTTCACCCAACATCACGGATGATAATGCACCATAAAACGCCATCGGGTGTGCAGCAGCGATTTTCCAATATTTTTTCGCACTGTCGCGGTTGCCGTTGGCGTCCGCTGCGCGACCGGCCCAAAATGCGGCCTCGGTCTTTCTAGCGTTATTGATTTGTTCCAGTTTTAAAATTTGGCTGAAATACTTTTCGCTTTCTGCAAATTTTTCTTCTTTGAAATACAACAGCCCCATCGCCCACAGGCCGTATTCTGATTTTGCGTCAGATGCGACAAAACCCCACTTTTTTGCCAATTCAAATTCGCCATTTGTGTAATATATATATGAGAGGCGACCCGCCAGACGACCATAATCTGATTCGGTCAGACGGCGTTTGAACGATGCGTCTTCCAGAATATTGCGGGCGGTTTTTGTGCTGCCACTGCGGATGGCGCGTTTGAATTTAGTAATTTTTGTGTTGGTTGCCCCAGAATATTTTTTCGCTGTCCAGGTTTCAGATTGTGCCGTTTCAATTGACGCGCCACCACTGATGGTTTTTGGAATAACAGATTTGCGAACGGTTGCCTGTTTGATTTTTGCCAATTTTTCCATACGCGGCGCACCGGGTGTATCGTAATACTTGGTCATCCATGATGCAATTTCACGTCCGCGTGTGCGATATGTTTTTGATGTATAGCGTTGGTATAAAACTTCGCCCAGCAGGGTGTCGTCGGTCAATTGTGATTCTAACTTGGTTGCTGCATCAATTTTTTCGCGTGATTGTAATGCAAATATTTGTTCATATAAACTGGCGTCGGCGTCGGTCAAAATCATAGGATTATCAACAGCATAGGCCGTGGCCGACAGGAATATTGCTGTTAAAAATGTGAAAACTTTTTTCATGTAAATCAGAACAATGATGTCTTGGGCAGGTGGCAGACCGCCGCACCTTCGTCAGCCTCGGGTATTTGGTCGATTATCTTTTTAAAATCTGATATGCGTGAAAATTTACGATACACGGATACAAAACGTATAAACGCAATCGGATCCAAGTTTAACAACGAATCCGCCACCATTTGTCCGACCATCACGCTGGTCACCGTGTCGTCGGCCGTTTCTGTTTCCAGACGGCGGTGGATTGATGTTACCAATTTTTCAATTTGTTCATCGCCCACATCGCGATTGCGGCACGCCAATTTAATACTGCGCCGCAGTTTTTCACGGTCAAATGGTTCCATTTTGCCACTGTTCTTGCGCACCATCAGGTCACGCATTTGAACGCGTTCAACGGTCGTGAATTTTGCACCGCATTGATTGCAAACGCGCCGCCGCCGAATAATTGCATCTTCGGTGTCGGGGCGCGAATCTGTCACGCGGCTATCAGTAGAGTTACAGTATGGGCATCTCATATTGGTGTAAAGAATAGCAATCTATTTCGCACCCTGCAAGTAATATTTGCATCGGCAAAAAATCGTGTTTTTAGAAAAATCAAGACATTTATTTAAATTTCATTGCTTGCGCCCGTCTTTTTCGCGGGGGCGATTTGTGATAAAATAGTATCCAGGGAAAACGGAGAGATGGAAAAATACTTGAACCAGATTTTGGCCGGCGATTGTATCGAGGTTATGCGCGGTATACCAGATGCGTCGGTTGATGCTGTCTTTGCCGATTGTCCGTATAATTTGCAATTGGGGGCGAAAACACTATATCGACCCGAAGATCAAACCGCTGCACGCGCTGTGCGTGACGCATGGGATACGTTTGACAGCCCAGCGGCATATGACGAATTTACGCGTGCCTGGATGCGTGAGTGTCAGCGTATATTAAAACCAGATGGTGCTATGTGGGTCATCGGCAGTTATCATAATATCTTTCGTGTCGGCGCAATTTTACAGGATTTGGGTTTCTGGATTTTAAATGATATTGTATGGGTAAAGACAAACCCAATGCCGAATTTCCGTGGCACGCGTTTTACAAACGCGCACGAAACACTGATTTGGGCAACCCCGCGCAAGACTGGTAAATATACATTTAATTACGAAACAATGAAAAAACTGAACGGCGGAAAACAAATGCGTTCAGATTGGAATATCAATATTTGCCTGGGCGAAGAACGCGTCAAAGACACCAATGGCAAAAGTTTGCACAATACGCAAAAACCGATGGATTTATTACGCCGTGTGATACTGGCGTCAACCAAACAGGGCGATGTCATACTTGATCCATTTTTGGGCAGTGGGACAACCGCCGCTGTTGCGCGGGAATTGGGGCGTAATTTTATTGGAATAGAGCGCGAGCAAGCCTATGTGGACGCTGCACGGGAACGTGTTGCCGCGGTAAAGCCGGTTGATTTGTCGGATATAGAGGTTGCAATTCCGAAACGTGCCGAGGTACGTGTTGCATTTCGTGAATTGCTGGAAGCGGGATTATTGTATGTCGGGCAGACGTTGGTCAGTCCGCGTGGCGAACGCGTTATGATTACACGCGATGCACAACTTGCACATACTCTGTATGGCAAAGCATCAATCCACGTTATGGCGGCGCGACTGCAACACAGTGTTAGTTTCAATGGTTGGGATTATTGGTCGGCCCAGCGCCGCGATGGAACATTGGTTCCGATTGATGAACTGCGCAAATATGTGCGTGATATCAAACGTGATATTAAACAAGCCGCCTGATATTTTTAGCGGCGGCTTGCGTTTTTATTTAACGTTTTTTTTCATTTAATTGAATTGCGCATTCATGGGCGCGTGCAACGATTGCCTGACGACGATGACTGCATGCGCGAATTGCCTTGTCCAGGTCAGCAAACATACGTTTACGCAGTTGTTCGACTGCGTGGATTTCTGCGTGTTTTTTCGTTATCAGGTAGTCGCGACGAAATGTCATATGGCCCGCAGCCGACAACTGGTTGCGCTGATATATCATTTCTGATACCTGGCGACGCAATTCGGCCAGATGTGTGTTTATACTATCAATATCCCGCTGGATGCGGACGCGTTCAATGTTATAAGCCCCTGGTGCTGTCATTTTTTAGAGTCCTTGTTATTATTGTTGTTATAATATATAATACACAAAATAGATTTTGTCAATCATGGGTGCTTACTTGTATTTTTACCATATTTTCCTATATATCAGACTATGAATTCGCGAATCGGATTTTTTGTGGTATAATTGGCTGGAAATAAAAGGATTTTTTTATGGCACTGATACCAATGGTTATCGAGGAATCGCCCCGGGGTGAACGCTCGTTTGATATTTATTCACGCTTGTTGCGTGACCGTATCGTTATGATAAATGGCCAGATTGAGCCAACGATGGCAAACAGTATTGTTGCTCAGTTATTGTTCTTGGAATCTGAAAACCCAAATGCAGAAATTTCTGTTTATATCAACAGTCCTGGCGGTGATGTATCCGCAGGTTGGGCGATTATGGACACAATGCAGTATATCAAGTCACCGGTGTCAACGATTGGTATGGGATTGGTCGCATCAATGGGGTCGGTGTTGCTGGCGGCGGGCGCGCGTGGAAAACGTTTCGTTCTGCCCAATACCCAGATTATGATTCACCAGCCACTGGCGGGGGCCGAGGGCCAGATTACTGATATGGAAATCCGTATGAACCAATATCAAAAGAATAAAAAGACATTGATTAAACAGATGTCTGAATTCACTGGGCGCAGCGAGAAAGAACTGTTTGATGCGATGGAACGTGATAACTGGATGACCCCGACAGAGGCCAAGGATTTTGGCCTGATTGACGGTGTTTTGGCGCGTAAATAATTTGCTTTGAACGGGATATAAGATATGAGCGACGATAAAAACAACAATACACCAACAACGACCGACGAAACTCAGACAGCACAACAGTTTTGTAGTTTTTGCGGTAAATCTGTGTACGAGGTTAAAAAACTGGTTCGTGGGCGCAATGTGTGCATTTGCGACGAATGCATAAATCTGTGTAACGATATTATGGCGGACGATATTCGCGACGAAGTGAACAAAGACGCCGCAAAATTACCGACCCCGTCCCAGATTTACAAATTCTTGAACGAATATATTATCGGCCAGGATATGGCAAAGCGTGCACTGGCAGTAGCGGTGTATAACCACTATAAACGTCACAGTGCGGCGATGTCGTCCAATGTTGAAATTCAAAAGTCTAATGTTTTGTTAATTGGGCCGACAGGAACAGGTAAAACGCTGTTCGCGCAAACATTGGCACGTATTTTGGATGTGCCATTTGCAATCGCCGATGCCACCACTTTGACCGAGGCTGGATATGTCGGTGATGACGTGGAAAGTGTTTTGACACGCTTGTTGCAGAACGCAAATTTTGACGTGGAACGCGCTGGGCGGGGGATTATCTATATTGATGAAATTGACAAAATCGCACGCAAGTCTGAAAATCCGTCACTGACGCGCGATGTTTCCGGCGAAGGCGTGCAACAGGCCCTGTTGAAATTGGTAGAAGGGACGGTCGCCAACGTTCCGGCTGGTGGTGCAGGACGCAAGCACCCGGGCGAAGCCACCGTTCAACTGGACACTTCCAAGATTCTGTTTATTTGTGGTGGCGCGTTTGATGGTCTGAACAAAATTATTGGTGGGCGTAAATCTGAGCGTGCTGGCATTGGTTTTGGTGCAAATGTCCAATCTAAAAAGGAACGTGAATCCAAAAACTATCTGGACGATGTTCAGCCCGAAGATTTGGTTAAATTCGGTATTATCCCAGAATTGGTTGGTCGTTTGCCGGTGATTACCACATTACAAGATTTGGACGAAAGCGCATTGGTAAAAATCCTGACTGAACCGAAAAATGCGATTGTGAAACAATATGCTGCGATGTTGGAAATGGACGATGTGAAATTAAACATTACCGATGACGGCCTGCGTGAAATTGCGAAATTGGCCGTTGCCCGGAAAACAGGTGCACGCGGCCTGCGCAGTATTTTGGAACGCATATTGCTGGCACCAATGTTTGATGCGCCCGATAACCCCGAATTGGCAGAAATCGTGATTGACAAGAATGTTGTGCTGGGGAAAAAACAACCGGTACAAATCCTGCGCGATGCCAAGAAGGCCGCATAAATAAACCCACCCCATTAGGGGTGTTTTTTTTTTGGGGGGGGGCAGGGACTGGCGTCCAAATGAATTGTGATTGTTCTTGCCAACTTGCATGACGAACCGACGGTTCTCGTCCGGCGGGGCAAAAATAAAAACCACCATTTTGGTGGTTTATATCAGTTTCGCTTGGGCGTGGCCCGGCGCGGCATTCCCAGCGCATCGCGATAAATCGCTCTGCTGGTCATAGTGGTGGCCCTGGTCGGATTGTTCGCTGCGTGGCGCAGGTCGCCACTCGCTCACCATACGTAAGGCGCGAACGGCGCACAAACGAATTGCGCTTGTTCTTGCCAACTTGCATGACGAACCGACGGTTCTCGTCCGATGGGGCAAAAATAAAAACCACCATTTTGGTGGTTTATATCAGTTTCGCTTGGGCGTGGCCCGGCGCGGCATTCCCAGCGCATCGCGATAAATCGCTCTGCTGGTCATAGTGATGGGCCCTGGTCGGATTGTTCACTGCGTGGCGTGGGTCGCCACTCGCTCACCATACGTAAGGCGCGAACGGCGCGCAAACGAATTGCGCTTGTTCTTGCCAACTTGCATGACGAACCGACGGTTTTCGTCCGACCAGAAAAAACACAATGTTAAATAAAAAAACACCCGGGTGGGTGTTTTTTTATTTAATCTGGTGGCCCTGGTCGGACTCGAACCGACACTCCTTGCAGAACTTGATTTTGAGTCAAGCGCGTCTACCAATTCCGCCACGGGGCCAAAACCAATATGCGATTACTTCGCAGCGGCTTTCTTGGCTTCTACTTTTTTTACCAAGCGGGCACTGCGTGCAGGTTTGTGAACCGGCTTTTTCGCAGGTGCTGCGGCCTTGCCTTGTTTCTTTTCAATCGCTTTCTTAATCGCGGCCATATCATCGGTCAAACGTGACACCGGCTTTGACATTACGTATGCGTCCAAACCGCCATGCTTGGTCAATGTGCGCAGGCCGGCTGTAGAAATACGCAGCGAGAAATCGCGATTCAAAATATCGCTGTGGAACTTTAATTTTTGCAGATTTGGCAAGAACGTGCGTTTTGTATGACGCATAGAGTGGGAAACATTCATTCCAACTTCTGTTTTCTTACCTGTAACTTTACATACACGTGGCATATCAATAATCCTTTAATAACTGGGGCATAATTTATACTAAATTTCCCGAAATGTCAAGTAATGTTTTATGTTATTGTTTATTTTGCGCCGTGCGATGACGACAACAGGTCGGTCACAACCTTGACCGGGGTGAACGTAGATGCCGGCACCGCAACGAAAACCGTGTTCCAGTGCGCCATTGCGCCGTTCCACAGACCCGGGCGTTCCATCGCGCGCAGGGCGCGTCCGCCGGATGATTTTTCTGAAATGAATCCTGTCTTGGGGTCGACAAACGCCGTCAAATCAAACGGCTTGCCGTGCGCATCACGTGTGCCACAGACTAAATCTACTGGGTTAAAGTGTGATGATGCGTTCATTATATCGCGTGCGTCGGGGGCAATCTGGCTGGATTCTACGATTTGCAGGGATTCTGTGCCATGTTCGTCACGCACCCAGAACGGGCCGCCACCCGGTGCACCGATGTTTTTAATCATACCACATACACGAATTGGACGATTTAAAATCTGACGCAACATTTCAGCCGGTGCGTCATCAGACGTGCGGACACATAAATCGTTTTTGATAAATGTGCGGATTTCGTTCAAATCGTATGCCACAAAATTATTCAAGTATTCAAATGCGCGTGCTTGCAATGACAACAACAAGCCCGCCAGCACGTGTTTATATTTAATGGTGTCGCCACGTAATTCATCAGTTGTGACGTTATCAATGTTTTTAATAAACACGATATCGGCGTCAATATTGTTCAGGTTTTCAATCAGTGCCCCGTGTCCCGCCGGCCTGAATAACAGGCGTCCATCATCAGTGCGAAATGGCGTATTGTCCGGATTGACTGCAATTGTATCAGTAGATGTGCTTTGGTTTGACATGGCAATGTCGTATTTTACCCCATATCGTGCACTGTATTCTGGCATTGCACGTGCCAGCAGGGCACGAAACCCAGCCAGATGTTCGGGCGACACGGTAAAGTGGATATGCACCGTGCCGTTTGCAGCAGCATATTGGGCACCTTCAACTAAGTGTTCTTCCAGGGCGGTGCGACTGTATGTGTCATATTTATGAAACGCAATCAGTCCTTTGGGCAAATTACCATAATCCAGACCGGCATTGGTCAACATACAGGCGATTTTGTCGCGATCGGTTGGTGTGTCTGGCAAAAATTGCCGTAAGTCGTCCCAGAACGCGAATTTATCTAAATTGTCCAGCACGCGTCGCGTCACATCATTCATTGTGCCAGTGTTCAAGAATTCAAACAAATCGCGGAACATACGTGTTGCGGCACCGGACGCAGGAACGAATTTTACAATTTTTTTTGTTGCCTGGGCGGCGGTGTATTTTTCGGCATATCGCGTGATATCTATGTCTGATAATTCAATAATTCCATTGCCAACGGTTGCAGGTCGTGTGATATTTGCGTATGGAAATCCACACACAAAATCTGCCAGTTGCTGGGCAACAATCTCAGGCGTCAGACCGTGCGTTTTTATTTGTTCGATATCTGGGGTGGAAAATTCTGTCATAATTATGAATCCCTTGGGTTATTGTCAGAATAATACAAAAAAAATTTGTGCGCAATATATTCCTGATGGCTTGAAAACAGGACGTGTGATATTATATATCTGATGACAGAAATAAAAAATAAACAGGAGGATTTAAAATATGAATCCAGAAGAAATGCAAGAAACGCCACAACAGGCGATTGAAAAATATACGACAGACTTTACTAAACTGGCGGCCGATGGAAAACTGGACCCAGTGATTGGTCGTGATGAAGAAATTCGTCGCACTATCCAGGTATTGTCGCGCCGCACAAAAAATAACCCGGTGCTGATTGGTAATCCAGGGGTTGGTAAAACAGCAATAGTAGAAGGTTTGGCCGAACGAATCGTTTCGGGTGACGTTCCAGAAAATCTGTTAAAGAAAAAACTGTTGTCGTTGGACATGGGGGCACTGATGGCGGGCGCGATGTTCCGTGGCCAGTTCGAGGCGCGTTTCAAGGCGATATTAAAAGCGGTCAAAGAAGCCGATGGTGGAATTATTCTGTTCATTGACGAATTACATACGTTGGTCGGTGCCGGCAAAGGTGAAGGCAGTATGGATGCTGGTAATCTGTTAAAGCCTATGTTGGCGCGTGGCGAATTGCACTGTTTGGGCGCAACCACACTGGACGAATATCGTCAGTATATTGAAAAAGATCCAGCGCTGGCGCGTCGGTTTCAGCCCGTCTATGTGGACGAGCCGACCGTTGATGACACAATTTCAATTTTGCGTGGGTTAAAAGAAAAATACGAAGGTCATCATGGTGTGCGGATTTCAGATTCTGCGCTGGTTTCGGCAGTTAAATTATCGAATCGGTATATTACAGACCGCTTTTTGCCAGATAAAGCGATTGATTTAATTGACGAGGCTGCCGCTCGTGTCCGTATTGAAATCGCGTCTAAGCCCGAAAAGTTGGACGAAGTTGATCGTCATTTGATGCAACTGAAAATAGAACAACAAGCATTAAAAAAGGAAAAAGATGCGGATTCTAAAAAGCGTTTGGGCGAACTGGACAAATTGATTGCAGAATTGCAAAACGAATCGAATAAAATGACTGCTGATTGGCGGGCCGAGCAGAGTAAAATGCGTGCACTGTCCGATGCGATGGCGTCGTTGGATTCTGCCAAGGCCGAGGTTGCAACCGCCATGCGTAATGGCGATTATGAAAAGGCGTCTGCATTGCAATATGGCAAGGTTCCAGAACTGGAAGAACAAATTCGCAAGCTGAACGCGGACGCACGCGAGTACAAGACGGTTCTGCCGGAACATATTGCCGCGGTTGTCAGTAAATGGACCGGTGTCCCAGCCGACAAGTTGACGATGGAAGAGCAATCAAAATTGCTGAACATAGAAGATGAATTGCGTAAACGTGTCGTTGGCCAGGATCACGCATTGACGGTTGTCGCGCGTGCGATTCGGCGCAGTCGTGCCGGATTGTCTGACCCACATCGCCCCGCCGGCAGTTTTATGTTCTTGGGGCCAACCGGCGTCGGCAAGACCGAGGTAGCCAAGGCACTGGCGGAATATTTATTTAACGACGATACGGCGATGACCAGAATTGATATGAGTGAATATATGGAACCGCATTCGGTGTCGCGCCTGATTGGCAGTCCCCCGGGATACGTTGGCTATGAACAGGGTGGGGTGCTGACCGAATCGGTGCGCCGTCGTCCGTATCAGGTATTGCTGTTTGATGAAATTGAAAAGGCAAACCCAGACGTGTTTAATGTGTTTCTGCAAATCTTGGACGATGGTCGTTTGACCGACGGCCAGGGTCATGTTGTGAACTTTACAAACACGATTATCATTATGACCAGCAATTTGCCGTCAATGGACGCAGTGAAACATCAATTCCGCCCAGAATTCATCAATCGTATTGATGAAATCGTGTTCTTTAACCCATTGGGCAAAGATATTATGGCGGGTATCGTCAAGATTCAATTGCGCAATCTGGAACGTCGTCTGGCTGACCGTCGCATCACATTAAATGTATCTGATGCTGCGATTAAATGGTTGGGTGATAATGGATATGACGAAGCGTTTGGTGCGCGCCCATTAAAACGTCTGATTACATCCGCCGTTGAAGATAAAATCGCAGATTTGATTTTATCGGGTACCGTGGGTGAAGGAAGCACTGTCTATGTTGATGTTCATGGCAAAGAACTGACCGTCAAATAAGATATGTTTGTTCGTATGAAGAAAGCCCCATATTTGTGGGGCTTTCTTTTTTATATACACTTTTTATTTTTGGTTTGCCATTGTCAATTTTTGTTGCAGTAATGCGCGGACAAATTCCGCACGGCGCGCGGCATCAATAATGTCTGGTGCGCGGTTTTGCAATGCGGCGACACGCATTGGAATTCTAACATTTGTGCGAATTTGTGCATGCAATGAATATGGCACGGTCACGTGGGCCGATATCGCTGGGCGTGTATTACGCACTGGCAATGGGCGCATTGTTTTTTTGCGGGTGTTCTTGGTACGTGCGCGTACGCGACGTTGTGTCTTCTTTTTTGTGCGGCGTTTTGCAACTGTGATTGGTGTGCCAGCAGTCATTGCATTTACTATTTGCAGTTTGGGCATAATGCCGTTTCGGCGCACCAACAACTGGACAAAATCGGCGTGATTGGTGTCAAATACACTAGAATAATAAAAACGGTTTGTTGCGGCGTCAAACGCGATTTCTGTGGTGCCGTTCTGAATTAATAATGGCATTTCGCCCGTTTTAGTATCAACCAGATACAGTCTGTTTTCTGTCCCGCGTGGCGTAATTACTGTGCGACGAATCGCAATGTATGACATATTGGGGAACGTTGCAACAACCTGGAACGGTTGTGATGCAAAACCGATACCTTGCACGCGACGCATCTGACCATACATATCGGTCATATACAGGGCATAATGCCCGCCTGCGGTTTTTATACATTTAAAATTATTTTGTATTACGTTATTCATATAAAACACGCCTTGTTACTTTGACTTTGTTTTTTTGATTGCCTTGAACTGAATATCGCGCAGTTTTTTGTATTCCCCGCCCAGCGCACACAGTTCGGAATCTGTTCCTTGTTCGACGATATGACCGTCCTTAATCACACATATTATATCAGCATCCAAGATTGTTGACAAGCGGTGTGCGATAACAAATGTTGTGCGCCCCACCATCAGGCTTTTTAATGCCGATTGAATCAATTTCTCACTCTGGGTGTCCAGAGCTGATGTCGCCTCGTCCAGTAACAGAATAGGCGCGTCTTTTAAAATTGCGCGTGCAATTGCAATACGCTGTTTCTGCCCCCCAGATAATAACGCGCCCCCTTCGCCAACGGTGGATTTGTATTTCTTGGGGAATTTCATGATGAAATCATGCGCATTTGCCGCCCGAGCCGCCGCGATAACCTGGTCAGGGGTGGCGTCAGGACTGCCGTATTTGATGTTATCTTCAATTGTGCCATTGAACAAAAACACATCTTGGGATACTTCCGCAATATTCTGACGCAGTGATTTCAGTGTGTATTTCTTGATGTCGGTGCGGTTGATTTCAACCTTGCCTGATTGTGGGTCGTAAAACCGTTCCAGCAAATTAAACATCGTGGTCTTTCCACCGCCCGATGGCCCAACCAAGGCACAAACCCGACCCGCCGGCACGTGCAAGTGTATATCGCGCAATACCGGTTCGTCCGGATTATACGCAAATGTGACATGATGGAAATCAACTGACATCTTTTTATCAGATTTCAATTCGCGCGCGTTTGGGGCGTCTTGAATTTCCGGCTTGCTGTCCAGAAAGTCAAACAAAACCTCGGCCGCCAGCAGGCCATGCTGAACCGTGTTTCCAGTGCCGGTAATGCTTTTTGCAGGTTTGTATGCGGCTGTTAATGCCAACAAGAATGCCGTAAAGTCACCAGTTGAAATCGCACCCGTCACAATAAAGTGCCCACCGATAATTAACGCCAGGCACAGCCCGATTGAAATCATCAATTCCAGCAATGGCGATTGCAAGGCGTGGGCCTGGGTGCTTTTATATGAATTGCACATTGATGTGTCCAGCACGTGGCGAAAACGTTTGGTTTCAGATTCTTCGGTTGCAAACGCTTGAATTGTTTTGATTCCATGCAGAGTTTGATTCAAATGCTGTGATACGTTGTTCGCGATACCAAACGACTCGCGCGACAGCCGCCGCCGCTTGCGCATAATTAGCACCATTGGCACCATAATCGCTGGCACCAAGAATATCAATACCGCGCACATCTGAGGCGCGTAATACACCATCAAACCCAATGTCATCATCAGGGTTGCAACCTGTTGAATCGTGCTGACGATTGTGCCAGTGACCAAGGTCAACACCGCGCCGGCCTGGACACTGAAATAGTTCAAATTCTTGCCGATACCGTCGCCATAGAATTTTGAAATATTCATTTTGACCATGTGATTATAAATGCGCTGTTGTAAATTCGCACTGGCCAACAGTCCAGCCTTGGCCATCAGCAGGGCCTTGGAATAATTAAAAGCGCCCTTGAATCCGAACGCAGCAATGATTTGCAAGCCGAATATATATATAGATTGCATACTGCGTTCAATAAATGCCTTGTCCACGATGCGTTGAACCAGGGTAATAGTATATGCCTCGGCTGCGGATGCGCCGATTGTCGCGATGATGCCCGCCAACAGCCATTTCCATTGTGGTTTGCCGATTTCGCGCCAAACGCGCCCATATAGTGACCATTTAATACGGACATTGGACGCATCGCCCTTGACCAAAGTTTTTACTTTTTCAGATATTTTATTTAACATAGCGGCACTATTATAAAGTGATATATAAAAACTGTCCAGTGAAAGATTTGCATTGACAACGGGCGTAAAAGTGTATAAAATGCGTGGGCTTTCAGAAATGAAAGGGCAAAGTTTTGGGGTCATAGCTCAGTTGGTAGAGCACCTGCTTTGCAAGCAGGGGGTCGTCAGTTCGAGTCTGATTGGCTCCACCAAAAAATTGATACAAATGTCACGCTAAAGGGGGTGAATGCATTATGGTGAAGGTTCTGGTTCGCGACAATAACGTTGAACAGGCGTTGCGCGTTGCAAAACGTAAATCTCAGAAAGAAGGTCTGTACCGCGAAATGAAAGAACGTCAGCGTTATGAAAAACCAACAACAAAGCGCAAACGTTTGAAGGAAGAGGCTGTGCGTAACGAAAAAAAACGTCAGTCGAAACAAAGAATGGTCTTTGGATTCTAATAAAAATGCCCCGTTTGGGGCGTTTTTTATTTAGAGAGCAGAGAGCAATGATTGTGCTCGCGTCCGCTTGCGATATTTATATGACCCCAGAATCCAGGTATATGGAGTTGCGCGTATGCGCACCAGCTATTAGTTCCCATCCACCGGAGTGGAACTTAGTCTGTGCCGGGGGGCGGCATTGCACTCTAATAAAAAAATGCGCCATTGGCGCACTTTTTATTTATTAAACTTGTGATATGGGTTGTCGGCAACCTTGGTTGGCAATAGCGAGAACACAAACATCACCACACTGGCGAAAATCGACAAGAACGGTATCACGCACAGCGCATATATAAACCACCACCACGCCGACAGGCCCGCGTCATGCAGACGCCGTGTGCGCAGCGAAATCAGCGGGATTGCAATCGCGAGACTGTAAATCACGCCCAACAATATCATCAGGCCGAACATCACACTGACATCGCCTGAAAGTGCAAAGTCAATGGTCATGCCCATTACCACCAATATGCCCCAAATCATATAAATCAGAGCATTGACCAACGTTGTCCACCAGAATTCAGACCGTGACGATGTGCCCGCCCATTCTGTAAATCCACGCCGCCAGAAAGCCGCATACGCCAAGAACATATTTGTATATGTTGTGCTGGATTGAACTTTCTTTGATTTTTTAACGTTTGGCATAGAAATTCCTTTTTGTTTTGTTATGTCATTCTAGCACAATTTTTCCCACGTGCACAGGAATTTTATTTTTGTTCCCCTTTCTGGAGAGCCAATAACAACGATTTTGTTCATGTTCATTTGTTACATATAAACGTCAGATTGAATACAAAACAGCGTTGACGCACACCGATTTTCGGGCTGTAATTTATCAATAATTATGCAGAATTCAAACCGTTGGTTTTGTTCAGCATGATATACAGTAATGTATCCGTGGGGGACGGTTTCATGATGTGTTATGTGTGTCGTTTTTTATTTTCCCCATTCGGGTGCGATAACGTATTCGGCCGCCAGTGGCACGGTCAATGTTGTTACATGAGTCATCGCGTACTGAATTTGCGTCGCAAATTCAGCAGCGACCGCCGCGTCACATTCAAATACCATTTCATCATGAACCTGCATAATCAGTTTTATTTTGTCGGCATTGGGACGGACAATGTCGCGGTATATTTGCACCATGGCACGCCGCATCAGGTCAGCCTCGAACCCCTGGATTGGGGCATTGACCGCGGCACGCATTGCGTATGCACGCAGACGGGGATTGCGAACCTCGGGTAATTCGATGCGGCGACCCCACGGGGTATATACGCACGCGTTCTGCATTGCGAAATCGCGCGTTTTGGTGATGTATTTTTCAATTTCTGGCAATCCCGCCATATATGAATTTATCAGTTCTGCCGCTGCTGCGCGGGATATGCCCAACTGGCCCGCCAGGCCGAATGACGATATTCCGTATATTATAGAAAAATTTACTGTCTTGGCCGCACGACGCATTTCACGCGGAACGGGTGCACCTGGTGCAATACCGAAAATCTTGCGTGCGGTTTGTTCGTGAATATCGGTGCCTGCGTGAAATGTTTCTTTGAACGTTGCAACGTTGGCAACGTCTGCCAACAGACGCAGTTGAATCTGGGAATAGTCAACCGAAATCAACAACCGACCCGTCGGCGCAACAAAACATTTTCGAATCTGTTCCCCCAGTTCGGTTTTAATCGGGATGTTTTGCAGATTTGGATCACGACTGGACAGACGCCCAGTGTTCGTACTGGTCTGTAAATAGGTGGTGTGAATACGACCGTCTGATGCAATCTGGCGCGGCAATGTGTCCGCGTATGTGCCAGCTAACTTGGCGATAGAACGCCATGACAGAATTTTATCAATTATAGGATGCGCGTCAGACAGGTCGCCCAGGGCATCGGCATCGGTGGAACGTTTTTTGTTCGCAGGCAATTTTAATTCATCAAATAAAACAGCACCAAGTTGTTTAGGACTGGCGATATTAAACTCGTGGCCTGCCTGTTCCCATATTTCTGATTCCAGTTTGCCCAGGCTGTCGTGAAAGGCACCTGACAGTTGCTGCAGCCCCGTACGATTGACCAAAACGCCTGCGCGTTCCATCTGAACTAATATCGGCATCAGGGGTAAATCGCATGTTTCATATAATTCGCGCAATTGTGCATTTGCGTCCAGGCGTGGTCGTAATATTTCATACAGTGCCATACAAACGGTTGCGTCTTCGGCCGCATAGGGTGCGGCGACAGATATGTCCAGACGCGCAAAGTGCATGTCGGCATCGCGTGTCTTGGGCGGAAACAGCGACGCAAAATGGATATTTTCGTGCCCCAGGTGCAACATCGCCAGTTCGTCCAGGCCGTGCCCGTGCAGTGTCCCGTCCAATGCATAAGACAACAACATCGTATCATCAACAGGGGTGATTTTTTCAATATCCCAGCCGTCGTTTGCCATAATGTGCAGGTCGTATTTTAGGTTATGGCCGACCTTGGTAATATTGGGATTTTCCAGTATCGGACGCAGGACGTCATACACAATAGCAACTGATAGCTGGTGCGGGGCAGGTGTGTCGGTGCCGAACAAATCGTTTGTGGATGCTGCGTGACGCAATGGAATATATACGCCATGCGTTGCGTCTGCCGCCAGAGAAATTCCCACCATTTTATCGGCGATTGGATTCAGTCCCGTTGTTTCGGTGTCAATCGCAATCACGTTTTTTACCCGTGATAGAAATTGTTTCAGCGCGGTAACGTCCTGGATTATTTCGAACGTCATTGGGCGCACAGGGGTGGGCCGGGGTGCCGGGGTGCGGGGTGTGGTGGTAATTTCCACCGGGCATTGTGATGCGGCAAACTGAAATTCTGGCACAGCGTGTGACGCGTCAAATTTTTCCAACGGGAACAGTTTTTCAATCTTTGCCACCAGCGAATTGCTTTCCAATTTTGTGCGGACAAAATCCAACGCTGCTGGTGTGTTAAACCGAAAAGGTGTAATTTCCAGGCCAGACAAATCCACATCTGATTTTAATTGCACCAGTTTGCGCGATACGTATGCCATTTCGCGATTGTCGCGCAACAGATTGCGCGTGCGTTCATTTTGAATTTCAGCCAGGTGGTCATACAGTGCGTCCAGACTGCCAAACTGGTTTATTAATTCGGCGGCCTTTTTCGGGCCGATGCCTGGGACACCAGGCACATTGTCAGACGAATCGCCCATCAGTGCCTGGACGTCAACTACGCGGTCGGGTGTGACACCGAATTTTTCCAGCACACCGGGCGCACGGATTTCGCGCTGTTTCATACCGTCATACAAGAACACACAATTGGATACCAATTGCATTAAATCCTTGTCGCCGGTGATGATGCGTGTGCTGTCGGTGGCAGAACAATTTTGCCGCGCCAGGGTTGCGATTACATCGTCTGCTTCGACCCCGGGAATACATAATACTGGCATTCCCATTGCTGCTGCGCCGGTGCGCACCATGTGCGATTGTGTTATTAAATCATCTGGGGTTTCAGGACGGTTGGCCTTGTATGCAGGATAAATATCCTGACGAAAAGAAATGCGCGACGCGTCAAACACGCACACAAATGCGTCGTCGGGGCGGGCTGCCGATAATATAGGTAACATCATATTGAAAAATCCATACACTGCGCCCACAGGTGTTCCGTCACTGCGCGTCAGGCGACTGTGCACGCCGTAATAGGCACGAAATAATAACGAATTTCCATCAATTAGTGTCAGCATTTGAATTTTTCCATATAACTGTTTAATAAAACGTGGGGACGCAAATCGCGCCCCCTGGTATTTAATTAAAATACATAGCGCAATTTCAGGCGACCTTCGTATTGCAAAATGTCTGGCTTTTTGTTGCCAAGTTCATAGATGTCAGGTGCATACAGGGCGCGTGCTTCGGCATCGATCTTGATTGGTAATGCCGGCACATCAAATGTCAGCCCCAGCATTCCTTGGTATGCTGCGCCATGCTTGATGTCAACCGATGGAATATCAATATCGCCACCGAACACACCACCAATACCAACGCCCAGATATGGATGCACAACCGTTGACGGCATTTTAACATACAGGTTTGCCATGCCAACGTGCATTTTTACCAAATCACTGCTCAGGTAACTGTATTCGCCCTCGATACGCAGAACGGGAATATCAAAACCCAGAACCGCGCCATATGATTGCGCATTTTCGGTCTTGTTGTCGTGACCACCAAACTGGCTGGACGCGCCAACACCGATTGTCGCACCGGCATAAAAATCATACAAGACATTACTTGCATTGGCATTTGCGCCAGTGAACAGGACAGACGCCATGGTTAAAATGCCTGCAGTTTTTAATTTCATATTTTTCTCCTTTGTGTGATATTATAATAGAAAAAAGAGATATTGATATGCAAGAAAATAAACCTGTTTTGGTCGTCGGACTGGGCAATCCTGGGGCGCAATATGCACGCACACGCCACAATGTTGGATTTATGGCGGTGCAAAAATTAGCCGGGGCGGATGCCACATGGCGCAGTGAAAAAAATGCCAAAACTACATCCGGGGATATTGATGGACGTCGTGTTATATTCGCAATGCCCCAAACATTTATGAACCTGTCTGGGGACGCAGTTCGACCACTGATGGCATTTTATAAAATTCCGCTGGAAAATTTAATCGTGATTCACGACGATATGGATTTAGCGGTTGGTCGCATAAAGACCAAGATTGGTGGTGGCAGTGCAGGTCACAATGGCATTAAATCAATCGACGCGGCTGTTGGCAATGAATACTGCCGTATTAGAATCGGTATCGGTCATCCGCGTGATTTAGAAATCCCTATGTCGCCAGCAGATTGGGTTCTGGGAAAATTTGACGATGCGCAGATAACAAAAATAAATCATGCGATTTCAGAAATCAATTTGTTTAGCATTTAAAGCGAATTGATGATTCCAGAACCGGGCAGGTTAAAACAGCCAACACTATCACAGAATTTTGTGCCGTTATCGCCAAGTTTGATGCCACATTCGTTGATGCTGGCATTAGCACCAGACGATGTTGTGCCGGCGGGACATTTGTCGCAACTTGTGACCCCGTCAGCAGAAAAATATCCAGCGGGTGTTGGCGTACATGTTGTGTTGTTTGTTTCAAGAACACAATATTTTTCTTTACATGATGTCACTGACACATGCCTACATGTTTGGTTATTAAATGTGCTATTGTCGACATCATAATTGCACTGCATTCTTTGTTGACCGATTTCATCCCCAGTCGCTGAGTTAATGGGATAGTGATCTGTGGTGCACGTGCATGTGCTGTAATCATACTGACCATTTTGTAATTGGGCGGTGCCGCCAACTTGGACACTATCAACGTGGACACTATTTTGCCATGCTGTACATGCATCCTGGATTTCATAAGTATCGCTACAATTGATTTCTTTTTTTATGCATTTTCCCAAAAACATAAATTGGCTATTAATGGAACAAACAAAATCGCGGTTATTCATCAGGTTAACCAATTCATACTCGTCATAGTTTTCGCATGTGTTGGCATAACAGTCAAATTTACCAGCATCGTTTCGTATGTAATATTTTATATCAGCACCATCAGTGCAGTCTTTGCCGATATCGGCTGATGCTGGGCGAGTGGTTGTCCAGCGTGGCTGGCATGAGCCATTATTTTCAAAATACGAGTCACATAAATTTGTTACATTTTTTCCATCAATGTTAACTGTGTTGGTCTCACACAGCAAACATTTATTGCAGTCTGCTGGATAATACGCCCGTTCATCGTCGGGTGTGCACGGGCCAAGTGTTCCGTGGGGAACCTCAGATTCAGAGGTTTCGCATGACATGTAGCATTGGTTTATGCTGTTTGCGCCTATATCTGATAAAGTGTAGGGAAGAACGTCACTACATTGTCTCTTTAGATTGTCACCGGTGCAATAAGAGCCAGGTGGACATTTATAGCATGCATGCATTTGAGTATCATAATAGCAACCAACAGCGTTACCAACCTGGCATTGGTCATTAGGACTGCCATCATCATAACACAGGACTGCCGAATCCCCCCCAGGGGCAGCATGCGTGGTGTTCAATGGCAACAGCAGGCATATGATAAAGATCGCAATTTGTTTTCTCATCCTTGGGGTAAATGGTATGAAATATCGGGGGGAAAATCAACAAAAAACCGACCATAACATGGTCGGTTTATTTTTTAACGCTGTTTTGTGGATTTTGTGGTATTTACCGGCGGACGCACCGATATTTTGCTAGAATATTCGGGCTGTGGGGGGGTATTTACCGTCCAGCCGTGTTCAACGAACCATAAACTGTCTTCTTTTGCACAGGGGCCCGAGAAAAAGATAATGTTTCCACGTCCATGGACACGTTTTGGATCAAGCGCAATTCGCCATTCCATTTCTTTACGCAGATAATGGGATTGTGCGGCACGAACAGTGTATGCAGGAAAGTATTTTAAATAAATATTATTCACCTTTGGGTCATACAAATTGATCTTAATATTTGCTTCTGTAATTTCAGACCCCCAGTGCGCAGTCCATAGCAATTCAACATCGTGTTTTGAATCTGTTTTATCGTAGTGGTCATCGTCGTCGTTGTTGCATGCCGCCGGGACAATTGATGCGCCAACAAACGCCAATATCGGCAATGCTGTCTTTAATTTATACGGTAATTTTTGCAGGATTTTCATATTTATTACCCCTTTTTTATTATGCGCCGTTTGAAAATATTTCCTGAAAACGCATAAAAGCAAAAGGGCCCGTAAAAACACGGACCCAATTACTCATTTATCATAAAACCAGACACAATTCCACACGTGACCGCGCCAGCCCCAGCCACCCCGCCACCATTTGGCGATGGGGCACAAAAATGCGGAATAACAGCATTTGTTCGTGACATAACGCGACCCATTTGTTTTTACATCCAGTTTCGGTTTAGTTCATGCAAATTGTGGTCAAAAAAAGGTTGTTTGTCAAGTATAAATTGCGCTATATCAAACAATTAGGAATTTTGTCCATACTATTTAATGGTGATTATGCTGTGTTTGAGGGACGACAAAAAAAACGACCATGTTATGGTCGTTTTTTTTAACGCTGTTTTGTAGATTGTGTAGTATTTGTCTGTGGGGGTATCTGTGGTTGTGGAGGAAAAAATATACCAGTATATGGCGTATTTACTGTCCAGCCGTGTTCAACGAACCATAAACTGTCTTCTTTGGCACACAGTCCTAAGAGAAAGATAAGGTTTCCACGTCCATGGACACGTTTTGGATCAAGCGCAATTCGCCATTCCATTCTTTGACGTAGATAATTGGCTTCTTGCGGTTTCGTAAAGGAAAACGGAAACATATTAACGAATCTTAAATAGATATTATTTACATTTGGGTCATCCAGATGTTTCTGAATATTTGCTACTTTAGTTTCATCAGTCCAACGAGCAGTCCATAGTAATTCAACATCGTGTTTTGAATCTGTTTTATCGTTATCGTTGTGGTCGTAGTTGTCATCGTCGTCGTTGTTGCATGCCGCCGGGACAATTGATGCGCCAACAAACGCCAATATCGGCAATGCGGTCTTTAATTTATACGGTAATTTTTGCAGAATTTTCATATTTGTTACCCCTTTTTTATTTTTTAACGCTGTCTTGTGGATTTTGTGGTATTTACCGTCGGACGTATTGATGTTTTTGAAGAAAACATGATATGATATGGTGTATTTACCGTCCAGCCGTGTTCAACGAACCATAAACTGTCTTCTTTTGCACAGTGTCCCAGGGAAAAGACAAGGTTTCCCCGTCCATAGACACGTTTTGGATCAAGCGCAATTCGCCATTCCATTGATTGACGTAGTCTATGGAGTGCGGATTCGTCATATCCGACATACATTTCTACAGGGACGAATCTTAAATAGATATTATTTACATTTGGGTCATCCAGATGTTTTTGAATATTTGCTTCTGTAATTTCATCACCCCAACTATTAGCCCATAGTAATTCAACATCGTGTTTTGAATCTGTTTTATCGTAGTGGTCATCGTCGTCGTTGTTGCATGCCGCCGGGACAATTGATGCGCCAACAAACGCCAATATCGGCAATGCTGTCTTTAATTTATACGGTAATTTTTGCAGGATTTTCATATTTATTACCCCTTTTTTATTATGCGCCGTTTGAAAATATTTCCTGAAAACGCATAAAAGCAAAAGGGCCCGTAAAAACACGGACCCAATTACTCATTTATCATAAAACCAGACACAATTCCACACGTGACCGCGCCAGCCCCAGCCACCCCGCCACCATTTGGCGATGGGGCACAAAAATGCGGAATAACAGCATTTGTTCGTGACATAACGCGACCCATTTGTTTTTACATCCAGTTTCGGTTTAGTTCATGCAAATTGTGGTCAAAAAAAGGTTGTTTGTCAAGTATAAATTGCGCTATATCAAACAATTAGGAATTTTGTCCATACTATTCAATGGTGATTATGCTGTGTTTGGGTTCTGTGGTTGTTGGCGCGGGAATTGTTGCGTTATCTGTGCTGTTCCCGGCCAGCCATTTCCATACCCCGCCGTCATACTGGCGTGTCCGTTTTGTGGTTTCGTCGATTCTGTATGAACTTTCATACTTTGTTCCATATGTGGTGTTGTCATACAATGGATTGAAATACGCACCATACGATGTGCTAGTGCCGTCGGACCTGTACAGGACGATTACATAGTGACCACCATTGCAATCTAATTCATTGCCATTTGGGAAACCTTCGGGAAGAGAATCATTATTTCCAAGCGTTGGGTGTGTGATATCATTTGCGCCCACACATATCAACATCGCTTGTGCGTTAGCGGTGTCGTTGCCGTATGGATTATTGTTTGGCATTGTAAATTGGGTTACAATACGGAAAGCGGCGTTATTACCCAGACATAATTTATCGTTATTGATTCCGAAAGTTGGCACAGTGTTGCCGACATAATCAGTTGTATTATTAGTGGATATTTGAACCAGGTCATCTGGGGCGCTGCAACAATTGCCAAACATATCCAGTTTGCCACCAATAAGACGTTCTTGGCCGTCAGACATATCTAGTTTGCCACAACAGTTGGACCAGTTATCAAATATTTTTATGCGGTTACTTGTTTCGCATGCCCAGTTACTGTCATCCATGGCATTGGTGGGGACGCAACCTTGGTTGGCACTCATTATTTCGCCAACACCGCACTGTGTATTACTGCAACTGTTGGGGACATTGGCGGTGCCAGTGTTTTTCGCAAACCATGACATCAGCGTATCAGTGTCTGTGGTAACAGGTATTTTGATTTTGTTATGGTCATTGTCTTTGGATAATGATGTTTTTGGGTCTTTTTCACAATTACCCCACAGGCGTTCGGCCAAACGACATGTATAACAATCGACTGATGATGCGTCGGCGCATTCGGTGGTGCAAATGTCGTGAACCCGATTTTGTGTGTCTGTATTCGTGGTGGCATCACCTGCTGTATTTGGTGTGTCGCACCATCTGGGGTCGTTGTTATTAATCGGATTATCAATACAGTGCACCCCGCTGTATAACAGAGTATAAAAATTGCCGTCGGTATTAATCTGGTTGTCTGTTACTTGGCGACCCCAGATTTGTTTGATTGCGTCATCGCCCGCAGATGCAACACAAGCCTTGACATCGCCCCAGCATGACGTGCGTTCAATAATCGCGTGACGATTGACCGATGTCTGGATATTTTCGCACAGGCCAAAGTTGCCAGAAATTGATTTGCATGCCTGGATAATACAGGCGCGTCCAACCTCGCGACAGGTTTGCATTATGGTATTAAATGTCTTGTCTGTGGCGATTTCGGTCATGCCGCCGACCCAGTCGGCATCACCACCTGTGGTTTTAAGTAATGCTGTGCATGCGGTGCGAACATCGGTGCACATTGCGTTGACGGTCTTGTCGGCAGCAACCCCAAAGGTTGACAACGCACGTGCGTCAAAATCCTGTAATGATTTTGCAGTGTCGGTCAAACACTGGGCTGTCAGCGTTGTGCATGCCTGGCGCATATCTTCCAGTTTGGATTCTTGGGCCAATTTGATTTGCGCCAGCGCATCTTCAATAAATTCGTCCCAGACCGTGTCGGAAATGTCTTGACATTTTTCCATTGCTGGTTCCAAGAATTTCTTTTTTGAATTTAAATATGTGACAAACACCTGGTTCCCAGGGACGGAAGTCCAGGTTTGATTGGTATCTGGTCGCTTGATTAAATTATTCAAATTCGCCAAGTCAACGGTCAAGAACGCCTCGCCCGTGGTGGGGTCAATATAACGTCCCGTCGTATCCAAACATTTGCCCAGGTTTTCACCGCATACGGTCGAATCAGTCAACATTGCCAACATCTTGCTTTTACAGGTCAATATGTCGTCAGAATTGCGTTTCTGGTAAATGTCCAGGCGCGACATATCCAACAGTGCGCTGCCTTCGCGCAGTTTTTCGCGTGCCTGGTCGGTCTGGGTCTGGTATGTTTTGGCGACGGTGTTGCAATCCTGTTCAATTGTGACCTGGTATCCACTTTCGGCGATGGCCAGTTCGTCATCGGTACAAACCTCGGCCGCCATTTCGCGACACACGGGCAGGGCCGCCGAATACAACGCCGTCCCAGATTTTGCCGTATTATACGTCCCAGATAATGAATCAACACTGTCAAACGCGGCGTCGGTGTCCAATGATAACGATATCGCCGTCAGCGAGTTGTTAAAGTTGCTGTCGCTGAAACTGGTGTTTAGTTTTTTTGCAATTTCGTCCAGCATTTTCTTGGATTTAGATGTGTCTTTTTGTTGGAATGCCAGTTCGCCCTCGGTCGCCTGGTTTAATGCGGCGGCATCTTCTTTGTCCATATTGACGGTCAACAAGCGTTGGTTGAAATCCAACATTTTGTCTTCGACCGTGTTCAGGCTTTTTTTCACGCTGTCAAATTCGTTCATACGTGATGAACAGGCGCAACGTTTTAATTGGCTGTCCTTGTTCGCACAGAATTCGTCCATACAGTTATAATAAACCTCGCGACATTTTTTGTAATCGCGGCTGATGACGTCGTTCGCTGTCAGTTTTTTTTGCGTATCAGTTGTTGCTGCGCGTGATATTGCCGCACGTGACACAGACGTCGTGCGTGTTGTCGCCCGATTTGTCGCACTGCGCGATATTGGGGCGCGTGCCGGCGTGGTGGTTGCGCGTGGCACTGTTGCCGTGCGCACGGTGGTTGCGCGTGGTGCGGTTGCGGATGTCGCGTTGCGCTGTGATACCGCGGTGCGTGATGTAATGTTTGTTTTGCCGGCACCGCGCATTGTTGTGTTTGCGCCCGTTGTATTGCGATTACGCACAGTGGGGGCGTTTGCCGCGCCCAGGCCCGTTGCAATTCGTGATGTGGCCACCGATGTTGTCGGCGCGGTTCCCGTCGCATTGCCACGATTATTTGACGCAACAGCACCCGGCGTGCGACGCGTCCCAGCGCGTGCGACATCGTCGCCATCGGTCGCCCATGATGGCAAAAAAGATACCAACATCAGGCATGTGGCAAAAAAGACTTTGATTCCTTTCATTCTTTTATATGTCAATGTTAGCAAAATTACAGAATCCCGGGCAAGGGAAAAATAAGAAATTCTTGGTGCGAGCAGGGGGACTTGAACCCCCAAGGTTTGCACCACAGCATCCTTAGTGCTGCGCGTATACCAATTCCGCCATGCTCGCACAGTGTGTCTATATTCTTATCAATATGTGGTTTGTTTTTCAACCGTTTTTGTGATACCATATAGGTGAAATTGTAAAGGTAAGGATTTTTAATATGACAAAATTACCGAAATTTTTATTGCGTGTGTCGCTGATTTCGATGTTGCCGGTGGCCGCAAATGCCGCTGGGACATACTATACCGGGAATTACCAGTCGCCCCAGATGCGCTATAACACGCAATCGTATGCGTCGCGCGGATACGGTGCAAATACGACCCAGACGCGCAACTATAACACAACGGGATATTCAGCATATTCGTCAACGCGACCAGCCGTCGGCACCAGAACGGGCCAGGTGAACGTCGCACGCACCAATGCGCAACCGACCACAACGACTGCGTCTAGTAAAAATGGATTCTGGCTGGACGCCGGGATTTCGCACGAAAATGCGATGTGGCAATTTGAAATGAAGGAATCATCGTCAAAACTGCATTATGATAATGTCAGTTGGAACGTGTTGGATTTGCGTGGTGGATACGTTTTTGACGCAGGCAACACAAAAATGCAAATTGACGCCGGATTCAAATACGGTATGCAATACGGCGACAGCAGTATGGTTGACGACGATATTTCCGATGGTGGGTATTTTGTCACACGCTGGGTGAATGAAGCGAACGAGGTTATTGGTGATCAAATTGGTCACGCATTGTCGGTCGGAACCAGCAATGGCGGTGACATGTATGGATTTAACGCCGGATTTGGCCTGACAGATTTCTTTAAGTGGGGCAATATGCGTGTGACACCGTCGTTGGGGTATCGCTATTTCAAATATAAATTGGAAACCAAAAAAAATTATGGATTGTCAGTTGATACGGCGGCGTGCTTTAAAATAGAAGGCAGTGATGAAATTCAATGTGACCCAGCGATAGTTGTTGAATTGTCTGATGGTTCGCAACAGGTTTTGTGGCGTGACAATGTAACTGGTAAAATGGAAATTGCGTCAAATGCAAAATATATTGACAGCCAGGGAACGTATTATTATCAGCAACCAGGCGTATCTCATTCATACGAGGTTGAATGGTCAGGGCCATATTTAGCGTTGGATATGAATTATCTGATAAACGCAAATAATTCGGTCAATGGGCGCGTGGAATTGGGATTGCCAGGATATAAATCCGTTGGTGACCAGCCGTATCGTTTTGACTGGGCACATCCAAAAAGCGTAGAAGACAAGGCCAGTATCGGCAGTGCAATGCACTTTGGATTTGGCGCGAATTGGGTGACCGCGATAACAAATTCAGTGTCGCTGTCGTTGGGGCTGACATACGATTACTATACCGTCAGCGACGCGGACGCGACAACATATTTGAACGGCGCGTATTATACGGATTTGTATAATAAAAGATTTGAAATATGGCGAACAGAGCATGCATCGGATTCTGAACAAATTAAATCCGAAGCGGGCATGTTGGGACAAGTTTCCGGAACTGCTGGTGATGAAATCGCAATCAGTATTAAAAATCTGGAATCCCAGTGTAGTGGTTGGAAATGCAGTGCGTCCAAGGAAATCGATTCGTTCTATCGTTCGTTGGGAATTCGCGTTGGTGTAAATGCCCGGTTCTGATAAAGGTTGCGTAATGTTGGCAAGGTTTCGTTCTGTGTTTATTGGTGCGGTGCTGGCGATTGTGGTCGGGGTGGCAAATGCCGCAAACCTGGGTGGGGTGGCAACGGTGAATATCACCAGTGATACCGCCGCCACCGCAAAAAATATGGCGTTGGCGTCTGCGCGTCGTCAAATTATCAATGATGCGCTGTCGCAATATACGTTGCCAGACCAATTGCAATCGGCAATTTCGGAATCAAAACCGTCGGATTTGCAAAACCTGATTGCGTCAACAGAAATTTCTGGGGAACAGCAATCTGATACAACATATTCGGCGACAATTTCTATGACGATTGACGCGACGGCGGCGACAAATTGGCTGAACGCAAACGGTGTGCAAAATTGGTTGCCAAACAGTGCGTCTGGGGATACGTTTGTTGTTATTGCCACGCTGTCAGATCCAATGGCGAACTGGATTGAATTACAGAACATCGCACGCACAGAAAAAATTGATTTGAGAACAAAATATATAAACGCAAGGACAGTTACAATGGAATTGCCGGTCGCGGCACGTCGCGAGTTTTCATCGGCGTTACGCGGTTCTGGGTGGCGTGTTGCTGACGATAATGGCACGCTGCGAATCGCACGATAAATTGTCGGCAAGAATTCCTTGACTTTGTATAAAATATTTATACATTGCCATTCACAGAAAGGAACGGAAATCGTGAAAAAATTATCGTTGGTTCTATTTATGGCGTTGTCGCCAATGGTTGCGCACGCAGATGATGTGTTGAATATTGAACCGGCACCAAAAACACTGAAATTAAATATTCGTCGCATGGGACTGGATTTGTCCAAGACCACGGTCACAAATGCACGTCAATATGCGGATTCGCCGGTGTCGGCACTGAATGCGTCCAGCCAGGATTATATCAAGGGCATATCTGATGTCGTGTTGGAATATAATCATGGTCGTTTCAAATGGGATAATGGCCTGTTTATGGAATACGGTAAAACGACACTGAAACCCTATGACGGCCCCAAGACAGTTGACCAAAATGCTGATAAAATTGAATTTACCAGTGATGCATCGCACGCGTGCTGGGATTTTTCAGGACTGAAATTCGGGCCGACGGTTCGTGGTGCCTATGACACACAATTTGAAGATAATCACGATGCACCGCGTCAGCAAATTGCCCGTGTCAGCGCCGGTTTGTCCCTGTTTGACCACAAGATTTTGAAAAGTTTATATGCAACAGGACTGTATGAATATGATTTTACATACGGACACGACCAGACCAGCAAAACCGGTATAGAGGTCGGCTGGCGTCTGGAATATGCGGTGCGCGATGGTGTGAAAATTTCCAGCAATGGTTATTATCGTGAATACTTGCATTATTCTGATTATGTAGGCACAGATTTGGAACGTGATTTGTCGGCTGTGTTGCGATTGGATACAAATTTGTGGTCCAGTTTTACGATGGGGCCGTATCTGCAATATCGCTTGGCCAAGGCACGTGCCGCCGATGTTTATGGCAGTAATTTTATCATCGGGGTGTCGTTTAACTATATAACAAAATTTGATTTGATGTAGTGTATGCCGGCGCGACAATGTGCGCCGGTTTTTTATTTAATTACGCTGAATTCTGTGCGTCCGGCGTTGCCCAGTGCATCAGATGTTCGGACGGTGTGCGTCCCCATTTTTATTGGGCGCGAAATAATTTCGCCCGACCGGGTTTTGCCGATAAAGTCATCATCAACAAACCAAAATATTGTTGCGTCGTTGCGTGTGGAAATTGCCTGGAACGATACGTCGGCAATGTCGCGATTATCGGTGATTACGATTCGGGTGTCAGCGATTGGGGATATAATTACGTTTGTTGGATTGGCGTCAACAATTTCGTCCAGATTGCACCCGGGCATAAATGGGGGTGGGGTGTTGCGCGTGACGCCGGCGCGTCGGAACATATCCAGGTATTCTGCGTCCCAAAATTCATAGACCGCTGTATGCGTCGTGTCTGGCGATGCGTCGCACGCGCGTAATCCGGTCGCGTTATCAATCGCAACCGCACGATAAATTGGCGATGTGTCAATGGGCGATACGCCCGGGATAAAATATGAATAAACAGTTTTCGGACAATGTTGCCCGGCCAAACCGCCAACGCCGTCGCACATAGGCACCAATGCGACGTTCATATCATCGCGCAGAAAATTATTGTTCTGTATCGGGTGGCCACGTGCGGCGTCGTATGACGCGACGGTATCGGCCAACGCGAAATAAATCGGTGCGGCCGTGCGCGCCCCTGAAAACGCGTTGTTTGGTGTGCCGTCAAAATTTCCAACCCAGACGATTAAAACATAGTCGCCAAATATACCGGCCGTCCAGGCGTCGCGATATGATGATGATGTGCCTGTTTTCCAATAGTGGCGGATTTGTGATGTTTTGCGACGTTCAAATGGTAATGCGGCACTGGGCGCAGATTGACGTGCCAACATATCCAGCGTCAGAAAGTTTGCCTCGGGCGACAGGATTTGCACCCCACGCGACAGTGGTGTGTCCAGGTTTGTGCGAATTGCATAATGCCGGCCCAGGTTCGCAATGCCTGTGTATATTCCGGCCAGTTCGGACATTGAAACCTCGGCCCCGCCCAGGGCGATTGATATGCCATAATGATCGGGCGATTTCAGATTTTCAACCCCGTAATCAGACAACATTTGATAGAAATTTTGCACGCCTATTTTGCGCAGTAAATCAATCGCCGGGATATTTCGCGAATGTGTCAATGCAGTATGCGCCAGCACCGGGCCGTAAAATTCACTGTCTGAATTTTCGGGGGCATATACCCCAAAACTGATTTTCGCATCGCGCAATAATGTCATACCGTGAATCAGACCGCGGTCGGTGGCGGCGGCGTATATCAATGGTTTCAGGGTTGAACCCGGACTGCGTCGTGCGGTGACGCCGTCGTTTTCGCCAAAAATAGATTTATCAAAATAATCAACCGAACCGATGTGCGCTAAAACCTGCATAGTTTTATAGTTGACCAAAATCGCCGCCGCATTATTGACGCCGTGGGATTTTCGTCGCGCAATTTGCTGGCGCAGTGTCTGGGTCAATCGTTTTTGCAGATTTATGTCCAGCGTCGTTCTGATTTCTGAATTTTGCGCGCCAATGTCAGCCCAATAATTTTGTCGTGTGGCAATTTGGCGATCTGTGAAATGTGGGGCGTCAAACGGTAAATCGCGCACGTTATATGTGTTCAATGGCATTTCGGCCAATGTCACCAGGTGGGCGTCATCTGGGTTTGCGGCAACCCAACGTCGCACTAAATCGCCACGCATATTCATAATGTTGTTCAGGCCTGTATTCGTGTTCAGACCACGACGCGTCGGATTTTGCGGAATCGTCGCCAGGGTAATTGATTCTATGGTTGGCATATCTTGGGCGCGATGATGAAAATACACCAGTGCCGCCGCGCCAACGCCTTCTATGTTGCCACCATACGGCGCCAGGTTTAAATATGTTTCCAGAATTTCGCGCTTGGAATAAAATGCGTCAATATAAATCGCGGTGGCAATTTGTTCCAGTTTTCCAACAGGGCGACGCGTGTCCAGGTTATATAATATTCGTGCAACCTGCATTGTGATTGTTGATGCGCCGGCCGGGTGGGGCGTGCCACGAAACCAATTCACCGTGGCCTTGGCCAGGGATACTGGGTTTATGCCCGGGTGATACCAGAAATATTTATCTTCGTATAAAATGGTGGCGCGGGCGATGTCAGGACTGATTTTATTCAATGGGGTGAATAATCTGTATTTGTCATCGGCCGACAATGTCAGACGCATTAAATTACCATTTCGGTCGTAATATGCGGTTGAAAAATGTGTGTGCGCCAACAGTGGTGGTGTAAAAAACAATTGCACCGTCCAATACCCAACCAGCACGCCGGCAACACAGGCATACGCCACGCGATGACGACGTATATGTTGCCAAATGCGATGAATAATCAAACTAGTGCGTTTCATTTGTCACGGTGAATTTTGACATATCCCCGGTCGCGTTAATGCCAGGATTATACATAGATTCTGCATGAATTGGCGGAACACTGAATTCGCCCGACGTGGTCAGTTGGGCTGTGTATTCAAATAATTCGCCACTGCGTGATACGTCGGCAAAGACAACAACGCGGTCGTCACGAACCTGGGTAAATGTGGCATTTCCGGTGACATCGCCGTCGACGACAAATCCGCCCGGTAACAAATCAGTAATTGCGACATTTGGCACAAAATCTGCGCCGCGTGCACGCGCAAAAATTCGAACGGTCACAATGTCGCCAATTTTTGCCGATGTAATGCGATTGCCCGCACTGTCCAGATATTCGCGCGAAACCGTCATGCCGTTGGACGCGTCAACATCTGTTATTGGGTATCCACGCGTAATCAGCGAATAATATGGTGCGGCGGCGGTGCAATCTGGGCATTTTATTTCAACACGTGCCGCATTTTGCGGAATTGTTATGTGCAGTGCGGAATCTGCAATGGTGCCAGATAATTTTTCGCCATCGGCACTGACTGTTATATTAGCGATTGTGCCATCAGACGTTGTCCCGTGCAGGCCCATCACCATTGTGGCTGCTGTAAATGAATCGTAATTGCCACCGTCCAGATACTTTTGCATGGATTTTGTTATATCTGGTGTGGTTGCAAAATAGTTGCGCACGATATAATTATACATTGCATCATTTGCAACATTGTTGGTAAACATATCAGCATATTCAAAACTATTGTCAGATGTGCGATATTTTGCAATCAGCGCATCGGCCTGGGCGTCTTGGTGCATGATTTTATATGCCGCGGCGATATATGTTCCCATCAGGTCGCGCTGCCAATTCTTGATATTTTTGTCGGCGTATTCCTGGAACAGATTTATGTAATTAGTTGTGACAAAATTGTTCTGGGTTATGACAAAGATTGCGTGTGCAACCGCACGGGCGGACGCCGTGTCTGTGATGGTGCCACCAGCGTAATCGCGCAAGAAATCAATCGCGCGGTCGTGCATGTCGCGCGGGACGGTAAATCCTGCGGCACGTGCCATGGTCAAGAATTGTGCAACGTATGCGGTTGTTTCGGCGGTAGTCGCATCGGTGGCGGCATTGCGTGCGACTGCAACGTCAACCGACGCGGTGCTGGGCCACAATTCAAATGAACCGTCGGATGCCTGGCGCGATTGCAGGGCACGTATAGTGTCATCAATATGTGTGCGGGAATTTGAATAACGCGTGCCAAGAATAGCATCATTTGGCGCAATAACATATGGAATTGCCGCAGACACAATCTGTTCAGTGCACGGAAAATCGTAATTTTCCAAATACAAAACCAGTGGTCGCATCAGCACCGAGGCGTTGCCCGAAATCACCAGTTCGCGTGATGCGTTGTCTGGATACATTGGGGTTGGTTTTGTGCGAATTCTGGTCGTAGTGTCGCCAATAATTCCAGTGCGTGCCGTGGTTCGGAACGCGGTTGTCGGGCGAACGGATATATCAGACGTTGCTGACGCGCGTGATTTAAATGCGCCGTCTGCCATGATTTCAGCATTTAATGTGATTTGCGCATTGCCCAGTTTGTCGCCCGCCAAGACATTTGTTACGAACAGGCGTTCGGTGTTTTCTGGGATTGCGATTTTGTCGGTCGCAGTGGCCAGTTTCAAATTATCCGACGCGCGTGCGGAAATGTGCGCAATCGCGTCAGCACCCGTTCCATCGGTCAGGTTTGAAATCACACCACTGATATCAAATTTATCGCCTGGTGCGACAACTGTTGGTGTGGACATTGATATAACAACCGGTGATTGGACAGTGACGGTGGTATCCGCACTGCCCATTGCTGTTGTGTTTGTGGCGACGGCAAATACGCGGACCGCGCCGTTAAAATATTCTGGTAAATTAAATTTTATTTCACCCGGGGTATTTGCAGTCACGTCAATTATGCCGGAATAGAATGCCACTGGGGGCAGGGTGCGCTGCGCAAACGGGTTGGTCAATATTTGTTCCATTGCACCTGGGGTTACGTCACCACCACCAGTCTTTGCAAATTCGCGCAGGATTTTATATTCTGGTAATAACAGTGACAGCGTTTGATATGTCGTTACCTGTAACGCGGATTTTTGAAAGAAATATTTTAGTGGCTGGGGGACGGTGTATTTTGCAACCTGTAATATCCCTGCGTTGACCGCAAATATCATCATACGCGCATCACGGTCGGCGGTATATTTTATATCCAGTGTATGATTGCGAACAACATCAGGTGTAGCCAGTTTGATATTTATTTTGTGTTCGTCCAGATTGACAGAAAATGGCGCAACAGCGTATGCATATGGGTTGGTGAAAATGTCGTGACTGGCAATATTGCGCACAAATGAAACGTTGACGTATCCTGTTCCGGAAAAATCATCAGGCACTGTTATGTGCTGCACTGATGTGGTGGTGTCGGCGTGGAACCATTTGTATGCATAGACGCGGTCGCGTTCAATTGTGACCAGGCCCGTGCCGGCATATGGGGCGGTAATGCTGACCGCGATTTTTTCGCCAGGTTTGTATTCGGTTGCAGACAATTTGACCTTTAATTCTGCATTTGTGTCGGATTTCATTTCAGCATTTTTATTTCCCGCAACAAAATATTCTATATTAGCCAAGGTTTTATCGGCGGCATCAAGAATCTGAATAAAATATGTCCCAGGTGCGTCGGTATCCAGGCGCAGTGTGCGACCGGTTACAGGAATATCAATCGGGGTTTGATTTATGACCTTGTCCTGGGTGACTGTTTGATATTTATAATAACCACTGTAATCTTTGACCAGACTGGTTAAATTTTCACGACGAACCAAACGCATACGTAATCCCGTTGCGGTGGCCGAAGCACCCGTGTGGTCCAGCGCAACCAGATGAACACTGCGTGCTGCGCCACGCGAAATATACGCCAAATCGCCTGTCGCGCGATAGCCTACCAAGTATTTTGCCCCAGACACGCGCGATGTCGCAACTGCACGAACACTGCGACCAGAATCGCCTTCGAAGCCACGAGTGGTAACGGCCAACGTGTATGTCCCCATTGGGATACTGTCATTAAAGGTAATGTCAAAACTGGCTGCGCCGTTGTCGTCTGTGCGAACATCTGGCAAATCAATCGTAAATGTTTGCGCGTTGCGAGCTGTGCTGTCGCTGAGGCCGGTTCCAGAAACAAAATTCGTTGTGAATTTGTAATCGGTGTATCCTGGAAAAGAAAAATTCGTCGGGCGCAAAGATGCTTGAACAGATATGCGTTTATCTGTTGCAGCCGTTCCAAACAGATTGCGTAATGAAACGTTTGCGCGCATGTTGTCTGGTGAAATCCAGCCGTTATCTGATGCATCAACAATTGTTGCCGTTATTTTCAGATTGTCTGGGACAAAATCGGCAACGCGAAATGTTGTTCCCCCCAGCGTGCTGTCAATGTTATTGCGTGCATCCAAAGAATATAGATGAACCTGGTATTCGCCAGTTGATGCCGTTGCCGGAATATCATATTTTACGTCGAACATACCGTCGTTCGTCGCAGAAAATGTTTTGATATATGCGTCGCGGCCACGCGGGTCGCGAATTTCCAACCGCACCGGCATTCCTGCCAATGATTTAAATGATTTGTTTTTGACAATGCCGCCAATAATCATATTTTCGCCAGTACGATAAATTCCGCGATCGGTGAATATAAATGCGTTCAGTGGCGCGTTGCCATATGAATACACGCCATCAACATCGAACTTGGAGTAATCGACCGTCGGCGCGGTTGCATTGTATGGGATAAATGACACGTCGGTCCCGCGGCGTGCGACGATTGCAACCGGTTCGCGTGCGCCACGATATTCGTCCCACGACAGCACCGGCAAATCTGCGCGGCCGTTTTCATCGGTGCGACCCGCCCATACGGCGTTGCCATTGCGGCCAAGAATTGATATTTCAACATCGGCGGCAGGCGTGCCATCAGACAATTGCACGACAAACAATGCAGATGCGTCGGTGGTTGATAATTTGCGTATAATTCCCAAATCGGTCAGCAAAATCAGACGACGATCACTGACGTCGGCGGCATTTTCATCGGCACCTGTTTGTATGACAAAGATACCTGTTTTATCTTGGGTCCGGTTCAGATAGTCGCCCAGGTTTACCGACGCGTAATTTGTGCGTGTCATTGATGCGTCTGCAAATGGGATTTTTTTGTTAAATACAATTGACATATCATCGGTGCCAAATGACCACGATTTGAATTCTATGTTTTCAGAAAAGATATTATACGTCTGGGAAATCAGGTGATTTATTTCGGATGATTTTATTTTATACAGATTTACATACGCCACCGTGACGCCGCCACGTGCCATGATGGCCAGTTTTTTATCACCACCCAGGGACAGTAATGCACCGCTGCCGGCGATTTGGACCGTGCGTGGTGGATATGGCACCGCCATAACGCGTGACGCGGCGTTTTTGACCGTAAAACCTGATTCTGATTTCAGGCCCGCCAAAACACGGACGTATATAAAGCGGTCACGTGTGTCTGATACTGAATATGGAAACGCATATTGATAAACGCCTGCGGGTGTAACGAAATCGGCGCGCGTGGTGGTCATTTTTTCGGCCCCGCGTAATACGTCGTCGGTGATTTCGTCTGCCGCCCAGTGGTGCGTGCGATTGTCTGATTTTTCATCATTATCCTTGAATTCCGGTAACAGATATATTTCAACATACTGGGCCCAATTTGTTTTATTCTGGGCCGTGGCGGTCATGTCAATCAAAACCAATTGACGTGCGTTCCCGTTAGTGTCATCTGCTGCCGTTGTTGCGATGGACGCGACCTTGAATATATTATCCGCAGATTCAATGGTTGTGTGCGCGGTCAGTTTCTTGGTCGCACCATTGCCCGCCGCCGGCGATACGCGATTTAATTTCAGGCGCATTGTTTGCGCTGTATTTGTGATTCTTACTGGTGCGGTTGTTATGACGGCTGTGCGGTGGAATTTGTCCAGTTTTATGTCAAAATCCAATTTCTTGTCATCCAGTTTAACCAGAACCTTGTCCGCAAAGTTTTTTGTGTCAATTGGATAGTTAAACGATACAACCGCAACACCAATCACAGATTTATCGGCGTTGGGTGCCGGATACAGATTGAAACTGGACACCGTTGCGGTGATTTTGGGCGTTGTGAACGATATTGTCTTTTTATCCACAGACACATCGTCGTTAAATAATTTTTTATCAATGCGGACCGTGAAATCTGTATCGGCGGGCCAATCAATCGCTGGCGTGAATACGATTTCATCACCGCCCCCCTGGGTGCGAAATGCGCCGCGCACAGTTGGCGTGATTTTTATGCCATTCGTAATATCAGACTGGGTCAGGGTGGGTTTTAATACCTGTTGATATGGGCCAGAATACCAATTATAAGAAATGATCAGTGGCACAATGCTAGACACTGCACGATTATTGTTGACGGTTGGAACATTATTTGCGCCGAACAAAACCGTGTTGTCATCAGTGAATGTTGCCGCCGTCACATCAGAAACAGAAACACGCATAACGGTTATATTTTCAGACCCGTGTGCGATAACGCGCCAAAACATAATCCCGCCAATTGTCGCGACAATGGCAACCATTGCAGCAATAACAATACGATGCCATTTGTGTAAGCGGATGTTGTTATTCGGTTTGCGTATGCGTTGATTCTTTTTCATGATGTTTCAGACCCCTTGTCCCGAGAATACGTGTTTATTCTAAAAGGTGAAACATAAAAAGACAAGTCTAAATATGTTTTTTTGTGTTATAAAAATCCTAAATTTTGGTATTTTTTATCACTGGGGGATAGATTAAGAAAGGAGGCAATAATAATGTAACCACCACAGGAGTGCAAATTGATATACGGATATATACGTGTGTCGACAGACCACCAAACAACAGAAAACCAACGGTTTGAAATACAACGCTTTTGCGAAAACCAAAATATATCTATTGATTGTTGGATAGAAGAAACAATTTCGTCAACCAAGGATTTGTCAAAACGCAAATTGGGGCGATTGATAAAACGATTACAGAAAGATGATTTATTGATTGCGTCAGAATTGTCACGTTTGGGGCGTAATTTGTTACAGGTTATGAGTATTTTGCATCACTGTATGGACGTTGGGGCAAAAATATGGACGATAAAGGATAATTATCGTTTGGGGTCTGATATTACCAGCAAGGTGCTGGCATTTGCATTTGGCTTGTCGGCGGAAATTGAACGCAATTTGATATCCCAGCGCACTAAAGAGGCACTGGCCCGTGTCAAAGCCCAGGGGGGCCATATTGGTCGCCCATCGGGCAGTCGTAATGCGTCTAAATTGGCGGGACGTGAACGATATATTCACCAGAAATTAAATGATGGTCGTTATCGATATGAAATCGCGCGGCGATTGCGTGTTCATCGCGATACGCTGAACAAATTCATCAGCGAGCATGGTATTGCAACCGCTGAGCCATCAAGAGATTTAGAACTGCAAACGCCATGTTCCCAACATGTATAATTCATCGGTGCCGTATGGATTGTCAACAAATCCGACGGTTATGAATTTATATTTTGCTGAAATATCAATCGATGGGCGCGTAACCAAATCGGCGATATAATCGTCGTATATTATCGTGCCATCTGGTGCGCGTCCCGTGGGCAAGCGCATTGTCATATTGCCTGAAATCACGGTGTCTGGAATGGCGATACTAAACGTCCAATCGTGAACGCGAGTGGCGATGGAAAATGATGCGGTCGTTATGTCCGAAAATCCAGTAACAAATGAATTGGTCGTTGTGTGCGGTCGTGCAAATCCAATTGTTGCGTTTTGTGATATTTCGGCGTCCATAAATTCCCACGTGTTGGTTGCGCCAATAAAACTGATGAAGTTTTGATGGTCTGTATCCAGAAATCCACTGGTGGGCAAGAAATCCGCGCTGCGCATTCCTATTTGGATGCTGCCGGCGGTGATGGTGGTGTTGCGTCCATCGCGCAGGTGTCGCCACCCCATTGATGGGTTTTGAATTGAAATATTGTCGCCCAGGTCGCCCGCAAACGCGCGTCCGTATTTATCAAAATATGCAAATCTGGGGTTGGTGGATTTTATACTGTGGGCAATCTGACCCGATACGCGCGCGGTGCGCAGTGGTTGCATCACACCGTCGTCCATTGGAACCAGTGCCGCACCCACGGGTCGCGTTGCGCGTTCTAAATCCAGCATTCCGTGACCGTATACCGCGTCAACACCGGGCGCACCCAAATCACGCGCGGTTTCAAATAATAATGATGTTATCTGGGCGGCGGTCATATATGGAAACGCTTGGCGCACGGTGGCGATTGCTGCCGATACGATCGGGGCGGCAAAACTGGTGCCATCGGCGTGCATGCCGTCATCTGTAATCAGACTGCCTGGGGCGGTTATGCACCAGTCGCGTGTGATGCCACATGCGTTGCTGTAATCGGCCAGTTGCCCTGTGGCATTATCAAATGCAACGACATTTATGAAATGACCGTGCAGTTCGGGCAGAACGCGCGGCATCGCAGACAACATGCTGGATTGGTTCGCGCCATCGTTCCCGGCGGCCCAGACGAAAATTGCGTCACGTACGTTTGCTGCATCAGAAATTTCGGTGACAAACCTAGCGTTGGTCAGTCGTTCCAGTTGTGCGCGTGATTTTAATTCTGTTGCACGCATACCGACGGACCAACTGGCGTTATATACGTGCGCGTCGTGTGCGCTGGCGATAACGGTCGCGATTTCTGCGTATGACAGAAAGTCCATATATTCGTTGGTAATTTTGTATTCTGTGACGTTGGCGTCTGGGGCAACTGCGCCCGATGCAAATGATGCAACCGTGCGACCGTGCCATGTGTCCAAACCTGCATCCAGCACGGCAATATTTGTGCCGGCCCCGCGCCATCCGCGTCCCAATGACCAGGCCAGGCGGATGCTGGTATATTGGTCAAAATTGCGTGAAAACGCGTCTGTGCCCATTATCCCGGCCAGATGCGCCGAATCCACGTCGTTGCCGACATAAAATATATTGGTGGTCAACGTGGGTATTGTTGCACCGCCACCCCCACCACCGGTGCCGCCGGCCGCCAAACCAACCAGTGCCAATGCGCTGGCCGCGATGGTTGTGCCGCCAATCAGTGTTGTTGCGCCGCCGAAAAACATATTACATTCGTCGGAATTGTTTTTGCGATATGTTGGATTTGTGCAATTATTGACCGCCAGCGCATCCATACACACAGTGGACATAAATATGGTTGCGGTAATAATGCCTGGCAATGATTTCATACTGAAAGATTAGCACGCAAAAATATTTTGTCAATCTAAAACCCAGGAATATAAATATGGACAAAATTTCAATTTCTGCTTGATTTTATTGGGCAATTGTTCTATCATCGGGCTACACGCTGGTGCGTGAATAACACAACCGTTGGACAAGATTTCTGTCCGGATTTGAAAAATCTGGTCTGGGGTCCACGGCGAGGATAACAACAGAAAAAAGGATAAAATCATGGCATTGCCAACATTTACTATGAAGCAGTTGATGGAAGCGGGTGTCCATTTTGGTCACCACACACGTCGCTGGAATCCGTTGATGACACCGTATGTTTATGGGGTCAAGGATAAAATCCACATCATCAATTTGAACAAAACTGCACCGTTGCTGTATCGTTCCCTGGTTGCATTGGAAGCAATCGCGGCCGCAGGCGGCAAGGTTCTGTTTGTTGCGACCAAGCACCAGGCCAAAGACATTGTCAAAGACGCCGCTGAACGTTGCGGTCAATACTATGTCAACAACCGTTGGTTGGGTGGTATGCTGACAAACTGGACAACAGTTTCACAGTCTATTCGCCGTCTGAAAAAGATGGAAGCAGACATTGCAAACGCCGACAAATTGGGTCTGACCAAAAAAGAAGTCGGTGTTATGACCAAAGAAGTTGAAAAACTGCGTGAAATCTTTGGTGGTATTTTGGATATGCACGGCACGCCCCAGGCGATGATTGTCATTGACGTTCCACGTGAAATCAATGCGGTCCGCGAAGCGCGCAACCTGGACATCCCAACAATCGCCATCTGTGATACAAACGCGAATCCAGAATTGGTTGATTACCCGGTTCCGGGCAACGACGATGCCGCACGTGCAACCCAGTTGTATTGCGACCTGTTCGTTGACGCAATCTTGTCTGGTATTGAAAAACGTTTGGGCGGCGCGGCCGGTAAAAAGGTCGAAGCAGACATGTCTGCGGCCGATGATTTCGAAGCGGGTGTCAAAGACAAAGAAGCACGCCAGAAATCCAAAACATCCGAAGCACGCGCAGAACGTCGCGGCAAATTGGCAGACAAGGCGGATAAATAATTAAATCTTTATAATAAATGGGAGAAAAACAATGGCAGAAGTAACCGCAAAAATGATTCAAGAACTGCGTGAAAAAACATCCGCAGGTATGATGGATTGCAAGAAAGCATTGGTTGAATCAAATGGCGATATCGAAGCGGCGGCCGACTGGTTGCGCCAAAAGGGTATTGTCAAGGCGGCATCCAAGGCCGGCCGCGTTGCGGCGTCTGGTTTGGTGACCGTTGTAAAATGCGACAATATGGGTTGCGTTGTTGAATTGAACGCTGAAACAGACTTTGTTGCGAAAAACGACAAGTTCCAGAAATTGGTTGCCGATGTTGCAGCCAAGGCATTGGAACTGGGTGGTGATTTCGACGCGACAATGGCGGCGGTCAAAGATGACATCGCGGCAACTATTTCCACAATTGGTGAAAATATGACATTGCGCCGTATTGCCAAGGTTTCTGGCCAGCATATTTACACATACATCCACAACGCATTGGTTCCGGGTATGGGCCAGATTGGTGTTGCGGTTGCAATTGATGGCGATTCCGACAAAATCGACGAAATCGGCAACAAGATTGCAATGCACATCGCGGCAAACAAACCTGAATTTATGACGATTGCCGATGTTGACCCGGCCGCGGTTGAACGCGAAAAGAAAGTGTTCATTGAATCCGGTGCCACCGCTGGCAAGCCAGAGGCTGTGGTTGAAAAAATGGTCCAGGGCCGTATCCACAAATACTATGCGGAAACCGTTCTGGAAGAACAGCCGTTCGTTATGGATCCATCCAAGACCGTCAAAGAAGTTGTTGCCGAACACGGTGGCAAACTGGCTGGATTTGCGTATTATGTTCTGGGCGAAGGTATCCAGAAGCGCGAAGACAACCTGGCGGACGAGGTTGCAAAGATGTTGGCATAATTTACATTGCCGATACGAAAAAATACCGCCATACGGCGGTATTTTTTTAGAGTGCAAAGTTCAGAGTTCAAAGTTCAAATAATAAACATTTGCGCGGGGGGTAAAACTTTGCTAGCATTGTGGGCATAAGGAAATAATCAGATGAGAAATGAATTGTTACAGGAATTGGACGCACGTGGTTTTATCAACCAAGCCTCTAATATGGACGCGTTAAACGATGCGCTGAATGCGGGACGCGTGACCGTGTATTGGGGCACCGACCCAACCGGGGATTCGTTGCATGTGGGACACCTGGCGTCGTTGATGTTGATGCGCTGGTTCCAGAAATATGGTCATCGTCCGATTGCGCTGGTTGGTGGTGCAACGGGGCGTATTGGCGACCCGTCTGGTCGGGACAAGGGACGCCCAATGCTGACCGACGAACAAATTGAACACAATTGTGCGGGATTGCGTCATTCGATTTCAAAATTTATTCACTTTGATGATGGTACCGATGGCGCGGTTATGGTCGATAATAACGATTGGATGAGTGGATACAGTCATATGGATTTCCTGCGTGAATTTGGGACGGATTTTACCGTGCCACGTATGCTGGGTATGGAAAGTGTTCGTCGCCGGTTGGAAAATGGTATGACGTTCCTGGAATTTAATTATATGACATTCCAGGCGGTTGATTTCTTGACACTGTATAAAAAATATAATTGCACGGTGCAATTGTGTGGTGCCGACCAATGGGGCAACAGCATTATGGGTGTTGAACTGGTGCGTAAAAAACTGGGCAAAGAAGTTTTTGTTTTGTCTACCCCATTGATTACCGACGCAAACGGCGAAAAGATTGGCAAATCGGCCGGCAACGCGGTCTGGGTGAACGAAGACAAAACGTCGCCATACGAATATTACCAGTATTTCCGCAACACGCCCGACGACCTGGTAGAAACGTTTTTAAAGATATTTACGGAAATTCCATTGGATGAAATTGCACGTCTGGCGGCGGCGCGTGGGGCAGAATTAAACGCGGTTAAACGCGTGCTGGCATTTACTGCGACCGAAATTGCGCACGGTCACGACGCGGCGGTGGCGGCCCAAGATACGGCCGACGCATTGTTTGGTGGTGGCGCGAAATCTGAAAATATGCCGACTGTCCAGATTAATTTTAGTGCGGCAATGGGTATCTTGGATTTCCTGTGTGTGACCGGGCTGTTCACATCCAAGTCCGAGGCGCGTCGTAACGTGGAACAGGGCGGAATCCAATTGGATGGTAAAAAAGTTACTGACCCGAAATACACGGTTGTGCCGGTTGACGAAATCATTGTGCAGAAAGGCAAAAAAACATTTTTACGTGTCGTAAAAAAATAATGAAAAAACTGTTGGTTGGTTTATTGGGGTTGATTTTGGCGACCGAACCTGTTTTGTGCGCCAGCGAGTTGTCACGTATCAACGCCCAAATTGCCAAAACAGAACAAGAAAATAAAAAACTGAGCCAGCGTGTTCGCACGTCTCAGGCCGAGGTTGAAAAAACCAAAAAGAAACTGGTTGCAGCTGGTAAACAGGTCAGTAATCTGGAAGAACAGCGTGGCGTTGTCATTCGCAAAATTGCTGATCTGGATGCCCAGCGTGACCAATTGACACGGTCATTGGACGAAAATCGGGCGCGTATTTCTGATGCTGCGGCCAGCATTTTATTCGTTGCGTCGCACCCAAGTTTTGACACAGATAATATGCGCGAATACGTTTTGACATCGGCGGTGTTATCGGGGGCGTCGGCGCGTTTTGATGATGAAATCCGCGATGCCACGGTCAAAATTCGCGAATTAGAAAAAATCCGTGATGCGCGCGCGGTAGAGAAAGAAAAACTGGATCGCACGGCGAAAAAATATGCGGCTGAAAAAAATGAACTGGATAAATTGTTACAACGTCGCGCAGCGCAAAATCAAAAGTTAAAGACCGAACAAGCGGCGTTGCAAAAAAAATTGCGCGAATTGTCGGCACGCGCAAAAAGTATTTCTGAATTGTCTGCCGGTGTGGGCAGTTCGCAGATGTCGGGTGATTCCCGTTTCTCATTTCGTAAATTAAACCAGCCTGTGCGCGGTCGTGTTGTGGTGCATTTCGGCGAAAAAACGGCGTTGGGGTTAAAGTCAGATGGTTGGCGCATTCGCACGCGTGGTGCGGCGTTAGTGATGGCGCCGGCAGACGGCACAGTAAAATTTGCAGACAGTTTTCGTGGGTTTGGTCGTGTGCTGATTGTATCGCACAAAAATGGATACAACACGGTAATGACAAATTTAGGTGATATTGATGTGATGGTAGAACAAGACGTTCTGGCAGGGGAGCCGGTGGGACGTATGAACCCGGACAAGCCTGAAATGTATCTGGAGGTCAGACGCGGCAACGTCGCGGTTGATCCAGCGCGTTTGTTCCGCGAGGATTGATTTGTATTATTTCTGCAATGTGCGTTCCAGGCTTTGCAAATATTGCATCCATTCACGCATAAATGCGACTTTTTCGATGTTGTTGCGACGACCCTTTTCGTTTTGCGGATTCAGACGCAGGTCGTCAGACGCCTTGATAAAGCGTTTTAGAACAACAGTCATCAAACGGTATTTCATAATGTTTCTCAGATTTTCGTTTTTTGCACTGGGCATTTGCCACAATGTTTTGTCGTGCATTTTCAGGTATGCGTCATAAACTTGTTTCCAGATTCCTAATTCAATTTGCAGCGACGCAAATATATCGCGATAGATGAAACGATATCCGGCTTCGGCGAAATCAATGAAGGATAGTTTGCTGGTATTGGCGTCGTATAACACATTGCCTGGATTTAAATCACAGTGCGACCACGCCAGGCGTGTCATGTATTGAAACGAAGCGATTTCGTCACGGATACGTGACATTTGGCGAATCTCGTTTTTATTAAACCAATATGACATCTTGGTGCTGATAAATGTGTCCAGACGTGAAAATTTCAATTCAGATACAATTTTATGTGTCTGAGCCGGACCAATCGGTTGCGATTCGTTCATATCAACCAGAAAACTGGCCAGACTGTTGATGATTTCATAGCGTTGACGACGTGACAAGGTGCGATATATGTCCACTGTTAGTGGCACGCCAGGGGCGCGATCTTCCAAAATTTGGTATTCTTCATTGTTGATGAAACGCATCGCTGGCACGTTATACAGTGGGTTACCAATGGCACGAATGCAATCAATGACATTTTTGGTCTTGTGTTGTTTGTCCAGCCACGCGTTTTTTGCATCGTCACCAAACGTCGGCAATGGACGTTTCAGGACGAATTCATCACCGTAATATACGGTGTATGTTTCACGACCATGAATCAAGGTTTTTATTTTGGGGGTGTTACTCATTATAAAGTCCGTGATTTGTTTAACAGCCTGATTATCTCGCGCTGGGTGCGCAACATACATGAATACATATAGTGTGAATATGTTTTGCAATCGTCGTTTGCGCGTGCACGCAGGGCATCCATGTATTCGTGTTTGTCTGACGGGTGGTTAAATAATATCGGGCGATATCCGTTCTGGACCAGAAACCAGTTCATCACCATGCGTGATGTGCGTTTGTTAAAGTCATTAAATGGCTGGGCCGCGATAATGTCATAGTGGGCATTAAATGCGCGTGTCAATACTGGTATGTTTTTATCGCCCAGGTTGTATTGAATGTCGTCCATCTTGTATAGCATGTCGTTAAAGCCAGGGGCAGATGTGCGTAAAACATATACATCAACCATGCGATATTGTCCCCCTTGGATATCAGTGCCGTGCGCCAACAGCGAGTGAATCTTGCGAATTGCCATGTTGTCAATTACGTGTTTGGGACTTTGATGCTTTAAAATATACTCCCATGTTTTGGCCAGGTTGCTCATTGATGTATAATCCAAGCATGCGTCACGCTCGGCTTTGGGCATGCCATCGGGGCATTGAAATAAAATCTGGGTTTCGACCGTTAATTCGTGTGTAATCCAATTCAAATTGTTCAAGCGTTTTACTGTATCACGACCAGATAACAATTTAGAAATTGTTTCACGATTTTCTTCGATTTGTAATTTTATCTTGTTTGTTTTCATTATTTTATCCCCCATGCATCAATATAAATATAGCCCAAAAAAGCAATTTGTCAAGTGGGTGTCGTTTCTGGCACGTAAAAAATGGCGAGGCAAGAAAAAATCGTGTTGCGGGCGTGCGGAATTTGTTTTATGCTGGGCTATGTCAGAGAATAGTGGTTTATGGAAAGGGAACATAATGCTGAAAAAGTTGCTGATTTTTATTGTTTTATTAGTGCCAATTACGTCATTGGCAGCGGGTTCGTCCAAGGCTAAAAAGGAAGAACCGGTTGTCCACTTGACGGATGAACAGATTTACGAGCAGTTGAAAAAACTGGCCCTGGTATTTGAGACTGCACGTGACAGTTTTGTTGAAGAAGCGGACGAGAAAAAAATGCTGGAATCTGCGATGAACGGCATGTTAGCGGCGTTGGATCCGCATTCATCGTATCTGTCGGCAGATGATTTCAAAGAATTTAATGACAAATCATATGGCGAATTTGGTGGATTGGGGATTCAGATTACCAGTGACCGTGGTGCGGTGCGCGTCATTTCGCCAATTGACGATACACCGGCTGCCAAAGCAGGAATAAAGGCAGGCGACTATATCACGCATATTGATGGCGAACAGGTTTTTGATCTGACATTAAATCAGGCGGTGAAAAAGATGAAAGGTCGGCCAGGAACCAAGGTTAAATTGACCGTTGTGTCTGATGGTAAAGAACCGCGCAATATCACGCTGAAACGCGCAATCATCAAAGTGAAATCGGTAAAGTTCGAAGAGAAATCAATTGCTGATGCGGACGAAAATTCTGATGAAAAAATCGGATATATTCGTATTTCTGATTTTGGTGCCACCACGTCCAAGGATCTGAAAAACGCAATTGAAAAACTGGAAAAGAAAAACGTAATTGGTTATGTCCTGGACGTACGTAATAATCCGGGTGGATATCTGACGGCGGCGATTGATGTATCGGACGCGTTCTTGGACGGGGGCGAAATTGTGTCAACGCGTGGCAAGGCCAAGACTGATATTGAACGCAGTTTTGCGCGGCCGGGCGATATGACAAATGGTAAGCCGGTGGTCGTGTTGATAAATCATGGTTCGGCCTCGGCATCTGAAATTGTCGCGGGGGCATTACAGGATAATGGTCGCGCGTTGGTAATGGGCTCCCAGAGTTTCGGCAAAGGTAGTGTGCAACAGCAAAAGCCTCTGGGCGATGGCACGGCGATACATATTACTATTGCGCGTTATTACACACCCAGTGGACGTTCAATCCAGAACGAGGGGATTACCCCAGACGTAGAGGTGTTACAGAGCAAGATTGAAACAATTGAACGCAAGGAAAGTCTGTATTCCGAGGCATCGTTTAAAAATGCCTTGAAAAACGAAAATGCCAAGAAAAAGGCCGACAAGAAATCTGATGATGATGACGCAGATACTGAATTGACTGACGAAGAAAAAGATGCGCTGGATTATCAATTGCAACGTGCGATGGATATGGTGCGGGCAATGTCTAAATTAAAACTACGTGCACCGGTTTGTGACACGGTGGTGGCGGATAGCGACATTGATGATGAGGCCACGGTAACCACAGATAAAAAATAAAAAAACGTCCATTGGGGCGTTTTTTATCGGTGGCGACCGCGCATTTTGCCATTGTTTTGCAGAATCCAGTCGCACAGGCCATGCTTCAAACACTGGGTTGCCGTTATTGGTTGGCTGTTTTGCATCATGTCTGTGATTTCATCGTTGCTCAATTTTGTATTCTTTTTGTATATTGAACGAATGTATTCTATTTCGCTGTTTGTTGGGCGTATTGATGATGGGCCAACAAATCCCAAATTGCGCTGACAGGCACTGGTATATGGAACCAGGGTTGCTGATTCATACATAATACGAAATCCCGGTGTCCCTAATATTGCTAATAGCCCCGCTGCATCACGTGCAGTGCCAATAATATTTGTGCGGATAATTGCACCACGCGCCCGCATCAGTGCCAACAATGCGGCAAACGATGAGAATGCTGTTAAATCACGACCGTATCCGTTGATGTATAAATCAAAAGCCTGACGATCTGTGATATCGTATGGCGATGTTAGTTTTGTTGGTGTATAAATTGTTTGCATATGGGGCATATTTTGTATATGCGCTGCAATATGTCGTAATGTTTCCGACTGGGGGCTGATTTGTCCAAATAGGCATGCGCTCAGTTCGGCACTAATATATCCGACGGTATCGTCTTCGGTGCTTTCGACGGTTGTGTTGATTGTTTCGTATTCGCCAGGTTGTATGTCAGACATATGATTCCCCGTTACTGAATTTATTCTTCGTTTTTGTATAATACAAATGCCGCGTTTTGTCAAGTCGTTTTGCAAGTATCGTCTTGCCTTGTAATAAAAATCGCGGTATGATTCTGGCATCAATGAAAAATTGTAAAAGGAAAAGGCAAAATGGTAAATTTGATTGTTGATGGTAACTGGGCAGCGGCTGATGTCGCGTACAGATGCGTTGATTTCGCGGCGATTTATCCAATCACCCCCAGTAGTACGATGGGTGAACTGGCGGACGAGTGGTCCTTTCAGCACAAGAAAAATATTTGGGGCGCAATTCCACAGATTATTGAAATGCAATCCGAAGGTGGCGCAGCCGGCGCAATGCACGGTGCGTTACAGATGGGGTCGCTGGCGACGACATTTACGGCATCACAGGGGTTGTTGCTGATGATTCCGAATATGTATAAAATCGCTGGCGAACAGACGCCGTTTGTCATGCATGTGGCGGCGCGCGCATTGGCGACACATGCGCTGTCCATATTTGGCGACCACAGTGATGTTATGGCAGTGCGCAGCACTGGTTTTGCGCTGTTGTCCAGTCATAATGTGCAACAGGCGTCTGATATGGCGGCGATTGCGCATGCTGCGACGTTACGGGCACGTGTGCCATTTTTGCACTTTTTTGACGGATTCCGCACCAGCCATGAAGAATCGCGTTTGATTCGAATCGAAGATGATGTGTTACGTAAAATGATTCCAGATAATCTGGTGCGTGAAAACCGTGCACGTGGTATGTCGCCAGAACACCCGACAATTCGCGGAACTGCCCAAAATCCAGACGTGTATTTCCAAGGACGCGAGGCGGCAAACCCACTGTATGCTGCGACGCCTGATATTGTTCAAAAATGTATGGACGAATTTGCGGCACTGACGGGGCGCAAGTATAATTTGGTTGATTATGTTGGTGACCCAAATGCCGAAAACGTTATCGTTGCCATGGGCAGTGCGTGTGAAACAATTGAAGAAACACTGCCGTTCCTGCCACGTGGACTGGGACTGGTCAAGGTGCATTTGTATCGACCGTTCCCGGTTGACGCGTTGCGCGTTGCGTTGCCGAAAACAGTGAAACGTATTGCGGTTCTGGATCGAACCAAGGAACCAGGCGCAATCGGTGAGCCGTTATATCAAGATGTTAAAACGGTCGTGGGCGATGCGGCGGCGGTATATGGTGGACGTTATGGACTGGGGTCCAAAGAATTCAAACCGCGCGATGTCAAGGCAGTCTATGAAAACCTGATGCGCGATACATTGCATCATAACTTTACCGTGGGGATTGATGACGATTTGTCGGGACTGTCGCTGAAAACGGATCCGGCGTTTGCTGTCCAGGCAGAAAATTTCAAGACCGCAATTTTGTATGGTATTGGTTCGGACGGCACAGTTGGCGCGGTTAAAAATATCGTTAAAATCGTTGGGGAAAATTCTGATTTATATCCGCAATCATACGCAGTATATGATTCCAAAAAATCAGGGGGACTTACCGCATCGCATATTCGTTTTTCTGATGCACCGATTAAAAGCCAGTATTTGATAGAAGTGGCAGATTTTATCAGCGTATCAAACTTTATGATTGCACAGCGTTTTGATGTGTTTCGCGGCCTGCGTGCAGGTGGGACGATTATGATAAATACGTCAATGGCACCTGATGTGGCGTTTGCAAATCTGCCACGAGAAACCCAGGAACATTTAATCAGACTGCGTGCAAATGTGTATTTCTTGGACGCAAATGGTGCGGCAAATGAACTGGGGTTAGGCAATCGTATAAACACGTTTATTATGCTGAATTTCTTTAATCTGACCCAGGTTATTGACCCAGCGGTTGCTGCCAAATCGGCCAAGGCGGCAATTGAAAAAACATACAAGAAAAAGGGTATGGATGTTGTTCAAGCAAACTGGGCAGCGGTTGATCGAGCAGCGGGCTATCTACATCAATATACGTTGCCGTCGTCGGTGTCAAATTTTGCGCCAGACTTTATCCCGTCGATGACTGCGGATGCCCCGGCCGAGATTGCGGGGACATTGGGTGAAATGGCGGCACAGCGTGGTGACGCAATTCCGGTGTCGCGTTTCCGCACTGATGGTGCGTTTGGTGCAGGCCAGTATCCAGTCGGCACATCAAAGTATGAAAAGCGTTCGATTTCTCAGCGTGTTGCAACGTGCGATTTGGAAAAATGTATTCAGTGCGGTAAATGTTCTATGCTGTGTCCGCACGCGGCAATTCGTATCCGTGCATTGACCGCTGATCAAGTGGCGTCTGCACGTGCATCGGGAATAATAGTTGTTCCGATGAAAACCCCAGAACTGGGGCCGGATATGTATTACACACTGGCAATTTCACCAGCAGATTGCACTGGTTGTGGCGTGTGTGTGAAAAATTGTCCAGTGGCGGCACTGGCTATGAAAAACGTGCGCGATGTTGCCGACGAAAATCAACGCGCATTTGACGCAGTGGTAAAATTGCCTGATATTCCGCGTGAAAAACTGAACTTGAATATACCAAAACATGTAGAATTATTACCACATTACTTTGAGTTTCCGGGGGCCTGTGCGGGATGCGGGGAAACACCATATATCAAGATGTTGGCGCATTTGTTTGGTGACCACATGGTGGTTGCAAATGCGACGGGGTGTTCGTCTATATATGGGGCAAATTTGCCTACGACGCCGTGGACGTGCGACGCGTCTGGGCGCGGACCGGCGTGGTCTAATTCGTTGTTTGAAGATAACGCGGAATACGGTTTGGGTATGCGGTTGGCGTTGAATCAGAAACGCGACACATTGCGCAGTTTGCTGTTCGAATTAAATATTCCAAATGTTGACGCAATGTTTGATACATGCGACATAAATGCCCAGCGTGCCAGTGCGGAAACATTACGCAAAAAATTGGCGACAATTGATGGGCCACGTGCTCGCCTGGCGGAAAGTTTAGTTGACGCGATTATTGATAAATCTGTATGGATTATCGGCGGCGACGGCTGGGCGTATGATATTGGATATGGCGGTTTGGATCATGTCTTGCACAGTGGCGAAAATGTGAACGTTTTAGTTCTGGATACCGAGGGATATTCCAATACTGGCGGCCAACAGTCAAAATCGACGCCATTTGGTGCCAGTATGAAATTTGCTATCGGTGGTAAAGAACATGCCAAGAAAGACTTAGGTATGATTGCGATGATGTCGGGGGCATACGTTGCGCAAATTGCGTTGGGGGCAAATCCTGCCCAGGCGATTCGTGCGTTCCGCGAAGCGGCAGCGTTCCCTGGACCATCTATCATATTAGCGTATGCGCCGTGTATTGCGCACGGGTTCGCGTTGCAAAATGCTGTTCAGCACCAGAATCAGGTTGTCCAGACTGGCGCGTGGCCGTTGTATCGTTTTGATCCGACAATGGTGATAGAAGGGCGTAATCCATTGACGCTGGATTCAAATATTGATAATCCGACCGCATTGGAGGACTTTTTGAAAACCGAGAGTCGTTTTAGCGCTGCACGCGCGGTCAACCCTAACTTTGACAGATTGGTCGAATTTGCCAAGGAAAATAATCGTTACAAGGTGGAACTGAAAAAATATATTGCGCATTTTGCAATGATGCACGCAGCAAACGAAACCAAAGAAAATGGCGAGGGATAAATAACATGAAAAAAATAATCGCGATTTGTTTAATGGCACTGGTCGGCTGCACGTTCCAGACCAAACATCGAGGATATGTTTTCCCAGCGGATTTGGATGCACGCGTGGCGCAAATTAAAACGACCGATGAACTGGAACAGCAGATTGGTGCGCCCCAGGTAAAAACAATCCATGGTGACGACGTCTGGATTTATTATGGTGCAGATGAAAATTATCGCGGCCCATTGAAAAAGACATATGATAATCGGACGGTTTTGTTGGCGTGGATAAAAGGCAATCGCGTTACCCGAATGCAGGTTTTGCGTGATGATGATTTGCCTGAAGTTCGGGTTGCTGATGGTGAAACAGAAATCCCGGCAGCGATTGAATTGAACGCAATCCAGGAATTGTTTAACAATATCGGTCGTTTCACACCGGCGGGACTGGGACAATAAAAAGCGTTTGGATTTTTACCGTAAATTGTGTAAAATAATGTCCAAAGAGAGATGCAGATGAAAAAACTGTTTTGTTCTGTGATTGTGCTGGCCACGATGGTAACGTGTGTGCATGCGGCGACGTTCACGTCGTGCGGGGCGGGGTATATATTGGCAGAACACGCAAAAGTTGATGGCATCAAGGCGGCTGAATGTCAAAAGTTGTGGTGCCGCGATTTGGAAACAGGTCACGTAATGGGCAATGGTCGTGCGGCGTCATCGGGATACGTTGATACGCCCGCGCCAGTGGAACTGATTGACGCGTCTGGCAATCGCATTGAATGCTTTGGCAAGCGTAAATGGTGCAATGGGGAACCAGCAGGTAACTGGAATCCAGAATATGGTGCATACACGCGTGGTGGTGACGACAGCACGTATAAATCGTATCAAAAAGGTGGGTGTTTTGCATGGCAATTAGAAAAACCGGATTGTGCCGATGGGCTGACCGCGATATTGCAAAATCATAAATGGGTTTGCGCCAAGGCCGAAGGGGGGGCGTCTATCAATCGTGCGTCAGCGGTGCGTCGAACTGGCGCGGTTCGTCGCATAAATAAATAATATTATGCCGTCTTGAATGGGACGGTATTTTTTTATGGTCAATTATTTGTTTTTTTGGTTTTTTTGTGGTATACTGCCTGAGAGTCAGAGAGAATGGCAACCGCAAAGGGTAACGCTATTATGCCAAGCAAGAAATTAGATTTTAAAACTGGCCAGTATGTTGTGTATCCAACCCAGGGCGTTGGAAAGCTGGTCCGAACCGAAGAACAAACAATCGGCGACCAAAAAATTAAAATGTTGGTCATTGATTTTGAACGCAATCACATGACTTTGCGCGTCCCGGTCGAGCGTGCCGAAATCTCGGGACTGCGTCCACTGACCACTGCCAAAAAAATGGACGAGGCAATTGCGTCTGCCAAGGGCAAGGCGGGGGCAAAGCGTATGATTTGGGCGCGTCGTGCCGCCCAATATGAAGAGAATATAAATTCTGGCGATCCTATGAAGTTGGCCGAGGTTGTGCGTGATCTGCAACGTCGGACGGCGGCGGACACGATGACGTTTTCTGCGCGTCAGTTGTATTTGCGTGCGCTGGAACGCATGGCCCAGGAATTTGCTGTTTTGCATAAAATTGACCTGGATGCTGCGTCTGAAAAAATAGAAGATATTTTAGGGGTGCCCAAGGAAATCGACTTGAACGCCGCCGGTGTTGATGACGATGACGACATGGACGAAGAAGATACGGAATAAAAAACGGGGCATCGCCCCGTTCTTTATTTAGAGAGCATCCGTCTCTGCTGCGCCCTCTGCTCTCTAAAATAGACGACACCCCGGTCTGCGCACCACCCCTCTGGTCAGAGGGGAACTGAGTCCGCGACGAGGCTTTACATTGTGAAATCTTCGCCCAGATAGACTTTCTTGACCATTTCGTCTCGTATAATCTCGTCGGTGGTGCCGTGCTTTAAAATCATACCATCATGCAGAACGTAACTGTGATCGGTAATTCCTAATGTTTCGCGCACATTATGGTCGGTGATAATTACGCCCAGACCACGATTCTTTAATTGAGACACCAGGCTGCGGATTTCGTTCACGGCGATTGGGTCAATCCCAGCAAACGGTTCGTCCAGCAATATAAACTTTGGGTCGTTTGCCAATGCGCGCGCGATTTCAACACGACGGCGTTCGCCACCCGACAGGGCGGTTGCAGGGCTGTGCCGCAGAGATGAAATTGAAAATTCATCCAGCAACGCGTCCAGTTTCATCTTGCGTTTCTTGCGGCTGGGTTCTACGACCTCTAGTATTGCCATAATGTTTTGTTCTACTGTCAGACCGCGGAAAACACTGTTTTCTTGGGGCAGATATCCAATATGCAGCCGTGCCCGCTGGTAAAATGGCAGGTGTGTTATATCCTGGGAATTCAGGAAAATCTGACCCCCAGTGGCCGCTAATTGGCCTGTGATACAATAAAATGCCGTCGTCTTGCCTGCGCCGTTTGGCCCCAACAGGCCGACCGATTCGCCCTGACGTGCGACCATGGAAATGTCGCGAATGACCATGCGTTTGCCATATGATTTTGACAAGTGTTCAATGCGTAATACGGATTGTTTCATAATTTTACCACCAATTCGTCAGTTAGTATTTTGTCGCCGTTACTGGAATCAATGCGGACGTTCCCACTGAGTGTCACAGTTTGCGCACGGCGGTCATATCGACCACGATTTGCACGAATATTGTCGGTTATACGTTCACCGCTGGTGCGACGAACAATCGTCCCCGATACAGATTCTAGAAATATAATGTCAGGCTTGCCATACTCCTGGCGACCGGACGCGGCACGTAACTTGAACGGCTCGCCGTTTGTATCGGTGCCAGCAAATGATGCGCCAGACATCTTGAATTGATTGCTGACAATGTCAGTCATATTCACCGCGGTAATTGGCGTCCATAGTAATTGTTTGGTAAACAAAGAACCAGCGACCAACGCCGCCACCATTACCAGTCCCCAGCCGGTAAAGAAAAACTGCCACAGGCGTTTTAAGCGTCTGTGTTTAGTAAATATAATAAAATTGCGTTTGTCGCCTTGCACGTGATTCAGTTTAGCGCGTCAGATGACAAAAAGCAATTTTTATATTTATTCAATTGTTTTTTTATGTTATAATGTTCGCCAAGAGAGATGATAAAAAAATTGCTAACCTTTTTATGTATGGCGTTGTTTGCAGTCACATCTGATGCTGTGGCGGCGGTCACGGTTAAAAAGGCTGCGCCGGTTGCACCCCAGACGTCTGTCACATCCACAGATACCGCTAGTTTGGTTGGAACGGTATTGGGGCTGGTCAACAGTGTGCAGCAGTTAAATGCCAAGCAAAAGGCACTGACCGCGGAATGCGTTCCGTCATCCAAGGAAATTACGTTCGTCAATAATATGATGAAAGAGTGGGCGAAAGTTGGCGAAATGACCGCGGACGAGGCTCAGACCCGTCTGAATCAGCGTCGTTGTACTATTGCACGGGGCGGTTATGCCCAAGCAGTGCGCATTGCTGCGGGAACCGACGCGACGGAAATCTGCTATGATTATTTTGCGGGTGACGGCAACGATGGTATGGTGTGGGCAAATTTCCCAATGGCCAGTACCGCTACGTACTGCACAGATGGTTCGCTGTCGTGCAAAAATCCGGCAAATGTTTCCAATATATATGAAATATTCAATCTGATTGATTTTTCTGAAACAGACTATACAGACGGGGATAATCGGACAATAGCAGCAAATCTGATATCAAAAATTGAAAACTGCAGTTATGCGAAACTGAGTGCAAAAAAACGTGCACTGTGGGGTAATTTCTTGACTAGCACTGTCAGCAATATGGGCCAGAGCACAAATACTGGCGCAATCATGGATTCGGTGGGGCAGATGACCAGTGGTGGTGGTGGACTAGGTGGCCTGGGGTCATTGGGGGCAATAGTACAACAAATTACAAATAAATAGTGCGGTTTATATCGCACTTTTTTGCTTTACTCATATGACAAAAAAGCGTATAATACGGGGGATTATAAGAGAAGGGATTTCTGATGAAAAATAAATCTTGTGTGTTGACATGGATTGTATCACGCGTAATCTCGATGGCGTCTGTTGTGGCGTTGACGGCGTGCGCAGGCAGTAAAGATAATGCCCAATATGCACCGATTGATACGCCAACGGTTGATTACGTGGAACAATTAGATGTGTATTCTGCGCCGCACCAGGATTCATTTTTGAATCAGTTGGCGATGAATTACCGTTCGTATGCAATTTATAATGCACGAACCAGTGGGTATTCTGAAATGGGTGAATTATTCGCACAAAAGGCGGTTGCTGCATTCAGCGGCGAGGTGCCGTTCCCAGAATCCTTGGAAAATTGGCCGGTTGACAACGAACAGGATTCATTTGAATTATATACAGCTTATAATGATTTGATGGACCAATTGAAAAACGATGCCAGTGAAGCCAACCCGCAATTAGCGGCCGAGGCCCAGGCAAAATTTGACTGTTGGTTATCTGCGGCGGCCAGCGGTCAAGACGGCACGGCACGTGAATGTCGTGACAGATACTTGAAAACTATGGCCGCGTTGCGCGACTGCAAAGGGGGCAAGATTGTAACTAACAATCGCGTATCTGCAACAACGACGACAACGACCGAGACAATCGCTGTTCAGTCGCGTCGGCCAGTTACAAATGCCAGTAATCGCCCAACAGATTATTATCCAGAAACTCGCACTATGCAGGCGATGAGTGGGACGGGGCATGCACGTGATGGCGTGATTATTGTCAATAATGTAAATGTTCCGCAACATTTGATTAACCCGGTGCCTGTTCAACCACTGGTTTTTAACCAGAATATCTATGGTGGCGACAAGACAATTTCGGACAGTAATAATATGGCGGTTATGTCGGCGGAATGTGCGGCAAACCCAGAAATGCCAGACTGTGCCGTTGCAAGTCAGAACGAAGAAATCCCAATGGTGGGCGACGAATTGGTCACACGCCAGGAATTCATCAATATGATGATGGCTATGCGTTCCGAATTAGCGGCGATAAATGCACGCTTAGACCAGATTCAGGCGGCATCTGGTGATAAAACCATTATCAAGGTGCAACAAATTCCATTGGAACCAAAACAGCATGTTATGGAAGAAGTGTTTGAAATCCGCTTTGATTTTGACAAGGCTACAATCAAACCAGAATACCAGGATTTGATTAAAAAATTGGCCAATGCAACCCAGGAAAACAAGAATATCAAGGTGTCTGTGGTTGGACACACCGACACAATGGGCAGCAAGGATTATAACTATGCATTGGGTGGTCGTCGTGCCGAGGCTGTGCAAAAAATGCTGATTAAATACGGTATCCCGGCCAGCCAGATTGTCGCGGTATCGTCCGGCGAAGAAGATTTGGCAGTGCCAACGGCTGATGGCGTTGCAAATGCGGCCAATCGTCGCGTGCGTGTGGTCAAGGAAACGCACTATGCCGAACAGGTCAAGGCCGCGCCAATCGTGGTTGAAGAGTATTCGGCAAATGAACCGTGTGGCATGTATGGTTGCGACAAATAAAACAAATTGTTGACAATTATACTTGACAAAAAAGGTTTGTTGTTATAATCTGACCACTGTCAGAGAGATGTTTTGACAAGAGGCATTGAATATGACTGATAATGTGAATAAGTTTAGTATTGCGTCAAACGCCGTAGCAAACAAGGCGAATGGGGCAGGTTACAAGAAGGGTATTGCGGCGGTAAATTTGGCGGCCGAATTTATGGCGCGTGGTGTGAATTTGCACAATGGCTCGCAGAGTGAGAAGTAGTTTTTGTGCCGTATTAAACATCTATTTTACGTCGGGGGTATTTTGCCCCCGATGTTTATTTGACAAAAAATTCTTGATAAAAACGCGTGTTTTAGTATCGTTATTGCGAAAGGAATTTGTGCAAAAACAGTTCACCACGGGGGAGGTTGAATTTCGCATGTTTTTGTCATGTCATGTTTTTCGGACGGTATTTTTCGGTTGCGTTTTTGCGACTGTGTTTTGCGTTTTTTGTGCTTGGGCGTTGCCAAATGATGTCAATCCTGATGATAATGGCACGACTTATGCGACAACCAGAGTGGTATTGCCGGCGTCAGTTATGTCAAGGATGTTGTGGCAAACAAGGAAAATACAATGAACAAGGTTATCAGTCTGACACCCAGTGTGACCGATGTCCAATATCCATCGGCATTGGCGGTCTATTCGTCGGTGTCAGAGCGTGTCAGCACATCATCTGCGGCAAATCAATCAATGGCGGGTAAATATAATGTTACGGGGACGCTTTCCGTTCCAGATTTACCATTGCCCAGGGCAGAATGAGGAAAAAAACAGGCACCAAAGTGCCTGTTTTTATGGTGAAATATCCTTTCGTATGAAAGGTTCTTATTAACGACTAGACATCTAATTCCAACTTGATTTTAGTGTTATTTCTTTCACCACCGTAATTATACAACACTAAAATAATAAGTCAATTGATTTGCATTTATTTGTTATGTTTTGTATCATGTGATGTGCACAAAGGGGTGTGGTCGTGAAATATAAATTAGGCTTGGATTTAGGCAGCACATCACTGGGGTGGGCGGTCGTAGAATTAAACGATATGGATAATATAACCCGTTTGGTTGATATGGGGGTGCGTATATTTCCAGATGGTCGTGATGCGCAAAGTCATACACCAATCAATGTTGTTCGTCGCGAGCATCGTCAGATGCGTCGTCGCGGTGATCGTGTGGCCTTGCGTAAAAAGCGCACATTGCAACTGATTCATAAATATGGAATGGATTTTGATATTCATTCAAATGTTTCGTTGGAAAATCCGTATGCGTTGCGTGCCCGTGCGGTCGTTGAAAAGTTGCAACCACATGAGTTGGGACGCGTTTTATTTCATTTGGCGTTGCGTCGTGGATTCAAGAGTAATCGTAAAGAAACCAGGGGCGAGGCCGGTGGAAAGTTAAAAAATGCAACGGCGTCTTTACAGGTGGCAATGGGTGACAAAACACTGGGGCAATTTCAATTTGAATCACACAGATACAGATTCGCAGAACAATTTGATGGAAATAAAATCAAAGATGGGGCGTTCTATCCGACGCGTGATATGTATCTGGCAGAATTTAATCGTATATGTACGGCCCAGGGATTATCAGATGAAATGCGAAAAGAATTTGAACATGCAATATTTCATCAACGTCCGTTATTGCCACCTGTTATTGGGACGTGTATGTTTGAACCGGGACAACTACGCGCATATAAATTTGAACCGGTGTTTCAACGGTTCCGTGTCCTGCAACAGATAAATCAATTGCGAATAATTGATAATGGTGTCGTAACGGAATTATCGGGTGAACAGCGTCAGAAATTACAAGATATATTATTACGGACGTTTGATGGTGTTAAGCGCGATAAATCAGGGCGTGTAAAGATTACGTTTGCTGCGGTGCGAAAAATGCTGGGGTTGGCACGTGGTGTCCGGTTTAATCTGGAAACCGAAAAACGCAAAGAAATGGACGTTGACACGACAGCGTTCGCGTTTTCGGAATGTGGTTTGTCTGATTTCTGGTATGCGTGTCCAGACGATAAAAAATCGCAAATCTTGGCACGAATAAACGATGATACGCTGGGTGATGATGATTTGGTCGACTATTTGGTGGAAAATTGTGGTCTGAATCCAGATGTGGCAGCTCAGTTGATACAACGCCCGTTTGAAGACGGGGTTGCGAATCTATCTGTCTGCGCCATGCAAAAGATGTTGCCATTTTTGGCGCAGGGTGATTTATACCATGTTGCGGCAGACAAGGCTGGATATAATCATGCTGACCGGGGTGTTGTTCAGATGGCACAACTGCCATACTATGGAGATGTTGCAGCATTAAAGCCGTCATTGGCTCCAGATAAAAATGGTGTATATCGCACAATGAATGCCACTGTTCATATTGCATTGAACCAGTTGCGTGCGGTTGTCAACGATTTGATTGCACGATTTGGCAGCGTACCATATGCGATAAATATTGAAATGGGGCGCGATGTTCGTGCGGGGGCGCTGGAACGAGCTGAGATAGACAGTCAGCAAGCCGCTAATAAACGTGAAAATGATCGTATCGCGTCGGAATTGGTGGTGATGGGGGTTCGGGTCAGTCGTGAAAATATTCAAAAATATAAATTGTGGGAAAATCTGGGCAAGAATCCATTAGACCGTCGTTGTGTTTATACGGGTGAAATTATCAGCAAAGAAAAATTATTTAGTCCTGAATTTGAGATAGAACATATACTGCCGTTTTCGCGCACACTGGATGATTCGATGGCGAATAAAACAATTTCTGCGGTGGCGGCAAACCGTTTCAAAGGAAATCGCAGCCCAGATGAAGCGTTCACAGACTCTAAATCGCCGTGGCATTATGATGATGTTGTTGCGCGTGCACAAAATTTACCAGGGGCGACAAAGTGGCGGTTCAATCGTGGCGCAATGAATGCGTTCTTGCGTGACCAAGACTGTATTGCGCGTGCGTTGAATGATACGAGATTCATGACGCGTATATCGGTCACGTATTTACAGCATGTATGTGCAGATAAATACCGTGTTACTGGAATGCCTGGGCGCATGACAGCGATGTTGCGCGATGCATGGCATTTGGATTGGTGGAAAGACAAAGCGGACGCAGAAAAATATCGTGGTAATCATATTCATCACGCGATTGACGCGTTTGTTGTCGCGTGCACTGGGGCAGGGATATTGCAGCGCTTGTCGCGAAACGCGATTGAAACTGATAAATTGTTTGGTAAACCCCAGAAAGAAAAACGCAGACAGTGGTTTGTTGATATGAATGTGCCGTTTGACGGTTTTGATTATTATGATTTCAAAATGCGGTGCGAAAATACGATTATTTCGTATCGTCAATCCCAGAAATCACCCAAAGATTCAAAAGGAACAATTGGTTGTCTGCATGAAGACACGGCGTATAACCTGGAATTTTTTGAACGCGGAACATCTGCGGTGATGTCGCGACGCGACGCGTTGCCAACCACGGACAAGGATAGAAAGGCATTTACCAAAGATTTCAACAATGTAAATCCAAAAACGCTGCAGATGTTTTTGAAAGACACAGGGACTACAAATGATGAGCCGAATATCGCAAATAAATTTTTAGATTGGTGTACATTGCGCGATATCCGCAAAGTTCGTATGTATAAGCGTGGTGTTGACGTAACGACATATGTTCCTGTATTTCGAACAAAACGGCAACGTGATACATATCGTGCGGCGTATTTGAATTGGTATGTTGCCAGTGGAATTGCCGGCGGTATTGCCGATAAAAAAATGCGTTTGGCCCAGCAAGAAAAAGAAAAGGCTTTGCTGCAAGAATTTCAAAATGCGGCAAAGTTGGCCTATAAGTGGTATGTTGGTGGTAATAATTTCTGTGCCGATGTATTTAAAATGCGTGATGACGATAAAAGGTATCCAAAACTGCGTGGCCGGTGGCAAGTTGAAATCTTGTCCAATTATAATGCGCAACTAGATGCAGGTTCGCCATTGTGGCGACGCAAATATGCGACGGCCGGACGGGTAATGCGGCTGCGAATAAATGATATGGTTATGGCGACGTTTTCCAAAGCTGACCCAAAATTGCCCAAGGGATTGGTGGAAACGGTTATGCACCAATGCGCAATAGAAAATACGGATACGGTCAATGTGATATTTCGTGTTAAAAAAATCAGCAGTAATGGCACGATATATTTACGTCCGCATTTTATTGCCAAGGAAGAGGGCGATACAAAGTCATGGGCCGCCAGCGCTACGTCATTGCAAGAGCATAACGCGCACAAGGTGTATGTCAGCCCATCTGGAAAATTGCAATGCTCAGAATAATTGTAATTGGCCCGGACGCGATGCTAATGCGCGTGGGCTGTTTGCTTTGTCCAAGTGGATTATATCGCCAAATTGTGTGTCGGTGAAAAATAAAATATTTACGTCGCCTGTCCGTGGGTTGTTGCGTTTTACAGCGTGAACGTATTTTTGTGAATTTTCCCGCGTTCCGGTAAAACGCATATAGACTGAATATTGCGCCATTGAAAATCCCAGGTCTTGCAGAAAATTGCGAAACCGTGATGCCTCGCGACGTTCGTGTTTTGTATCGGTTGGCAAATCAAACATAACCATCATCCACATATATTTTAATCCATCAGTTTTTAATGACATTTTCAAAGTCCAATTTGTTTTTCTTTTCTTTCAGTGAATTTACAAAATTCCAAACATCGCGTTGCATAATGGTGGCCAATGGTGATGTGCCACCACCCCGGGTTGGAATATTGGTCTCCAGGGTGCCCGACAACATGCGTTTGTCGTCTGGGGTCAATTCGCGTGACGGATTATCGGTGCCATCAAATATGTCGTATACAATGGCGTCAATTACTGGACGATACACCTCCATCAAATCGTCCACCAGGCACATTGGGTTTAGTTGATTGTGGTGTTCTATGCCGTATGATGGGTTCAGACCACTGGCAACGACCAGGCGTGCCATTGCGCCCCGTAAAATAGCATAACCGTAATTCAGAAACGCATTGATTCCTTTGGCATTATGATTGCGTAAAAAATATGGGCCAAACAGACTGGTGAAATACATTCTAGCGGCAATACCTTCCATATTATTGCTGTCGCCAGATAATACCGCAGATGGGATATGTTTGATACGATTGTCTATGCCATATTTATCCAAAACGCGGGACTGGTTGCGAATTTTTTCTTGGACGATGCGTCGCCACAACTGCTTTTCTAGTGGGCGCGATGTATTTATTTGCATTTGCTGCACGGCCATTTGGCGATTTTGACCAACCAGTGGCGTCATTATACCGATTGGATTATAGTTATCACCGATTATTATCAATGGTATTCCGTTTTCACACATGGCAGACATTAAAGCCTGGGTAAAAACAATTGCGCGTCCAGTGGCCATAACGGCGCATATGCTGTCTAATGGAACTTCTCCGATAGTTGTTCCGTGTTCTGTGACGCACAAGAATCCCCGTCGAACCGACAGTTCGCGATTGTCGCTGGAAATTTCTATTATATTGGTTTGCATACTGCTCATATAGGACTGTTTTTAGTTTTGTCAATACGTATTTTCGGAAAAAAGACGCAAAAAATAACGATAACGAATCGTTTCATGCGAAAAATAAGGTATTTTTTATTTTGAAATAAATTATAAAAAGCCCCGAATCTCGGGGCTTTTGTTGATATGTATTATATCAGATTGGAATTAGATGTCTAGCCGCAACGCGATGGCATCAAAAGGCGATTAAATAGGCAATTATATCAGATTGGAATTAGATGTCTAGCCGCAACGTATAACAACAAATATGTCAACCAGACCAAATTATATCAGATTGGAATTAGATGTCTAGCCGCAACTGCAAATGCCGTTGAACAATCCGGTGTTTTATTATATCAGATTGGAATTAGATGTCTAGCCGCAACAAACATACCCCTCTATCTCAGAGAATATGATTATATCAGATTGGAATTAGATGTCTAGCCGCAACTGTTTGTGCGGCTGTGTATGTCAGAACCGCATTATATCAGATTGGAATTAGATGTCTAGCCGCAACCGAACGGTTCGGCGTTGACCTGGTAAGGGATTATATCAGATTGGAATTAGATGTCTAGCCGCAACTGATTCTGGTAAAAACATTATTGCCCCCTTTATTATATCAGATTGGAATTAGATGTCTAGCCGCAACAATTAAATAAAATCAATAACTTAAATAATAAGATTTATCGTGTTTTTTGCTTTCCCTTTAGCATTTTATTATATAATTCGTCAAATATGACAGGAATGTTCTTTGCAAATAATTCTAATGTCGGTTGCATAATTTCTTTTACACATGGACGAGAATTACCTAAAGCGCGTAATTCAAATATATGATACCATTCCCGTAGATTAGCTGTCATATTCATCTCAGCTGCAGTCGATTGTGGAAGTAATAGACTTAATTCATCTGGTGTTGCACCTAACGTAGCCATTTGTAAATAATGTTCTTCAGCTTGTTGACAAGCATTTAACCAGACTTGATATTTCAATGTATCTTTAGGAATTTCAATTGGATCTAAGAATTTAATATTATTATCAAACTTATCCTTTGAATAATTACACCAACGTGTGCTTTCAATTGCAAAACTAGAATGCCGCATACGAGTCAAATCTTTATATGCTGCAATATTAGTTAAATAATTCATCGAAACAGAATAGTTTTCAATCATGGACGTATGCCCAGATTTCATTAAATTTGCTACAATCTTCTTTGCTGATTCTAAATCATCTGAATCCTTATATGATTTATAACAGGTTCTAGCAATTCGTTGAATTAATAATAACGCTTCTTTACCATCAATTTTAGTTAATGGATTTACTTGTGCTTTAACGATTTTCATTTTTACTCCTTTATAAACAAATAAAATCAATGGAAAATATTATAATTATATCAGATTGGAATTAGATGTCCAGCCGCAACCGGTTATTGGCACCGCCCTTAAAGAATGTCTGGATGGGCGTAGAGGCATATTCATAATTAAGATATTTTGCTAGCGATCTGGCACAGGTGGATTTTCCAACCCCATCCATACCCTTAATATCAATGATCATTTCTGGTCCTTAATTGCAAGTTTTAATATGTTTCTTGCTACCAGCAAATAGCATACCATCGCTTATTGTCAAGCAAAAATTGTCAAAAATATATATTTTGTCCAGTTGTCTTCTTTGTAATTACTTTATTCCACTTTTACCGTATACCAATTTGAAGTTCCTGCGGTTCTTTTTACGAATAGAAACGTGTGGCTTGTCTGAGTCTATGACAAAAACAATCCTCCCAATCCAAATTCTGAAATATCTTGCATGTACTTTTTTGAATTTAACTGGTTCATGGGTTCGTATTTCTGTTCCGTCTGTGTGTTCATATTCAGTACTGCGTCCAAACCCATATTTGTTGTTATCAAAGTCCAAGCCATACTCTGTGAAAATCTTTTTAACTTTTGGCATGATTGTCCTCCTTTTCTCTATTAAATTCTGCCACGAATGCTCTAGGTTCGCAATAATTATTCTTTGAATTTACTAGTTTAGCATTTCTTCTTCAATATCTAACGTGATTGAGGTGCTTTTATTGTCTACCTTGTTGATAAGACAATCTCTTTCATGATTATAGCAAGTAATTGGACTGCCTCTGATACAAATGATGTGCTATTAAAATTTATCATGGTTGTCCTTCGATTCCTGAATTCTGACATGACCAAATTACCAGATGAAAAACGCTTGGCATTCAACCAATGCAAATATAGTGATGAACTGCTGAAATCAATGATTGAAAAAATCGTGTACAACAATCATAAAATAAGTACTTTTATAAAAATCAAAAATATCGAATATCTGCAAAATTTCCAAAAGCAAGACTATATGAATCCGACATGCGAGCCAATGGACTACTACGTCATCAGATGGGCAGTATGCGGTAATTGAAACCCCTCTATATTTCTCGGCTGGTACTTGTATTAACCAACGAAATGGCGATGTAGAAGTTGAATTACTGACAATGACCGGAAACACTCAAATACTAATCAAGGCACTGGCCTATGCGTGGAAATATAAAAAGGAGTATGAAAACGGGGTTGGTATAAAGGCCATCGCAAAAAACGAACAACGCGATCAACGAACAATATATAAATACCTGAACCTGGCATACCTGTCGCCACGGATTATCAACGACATCATGGACAGCAAAATCCCACCCCATGTCAACCTGCAAACGTTATTCCAAATCGCAAGTAAACATGAGAATTTTGGTGAACAGGAACAGGCATTTTATGAAATCAACTAATTAACGGGTTTAAATTCAATCTTAATAGGAAGTTCCGACATCGCATAATGTACAAAGTCCTTGCCCAAATTGGTTAATTCATATTGTTTGTTTGGTTCAAATGCTGATTCCATCGTTGTTGAAGCTGAACTTTTGCCAATACCAGATCGTTGTCTTAGAAATTGTCCATCGTATGTAACATTACGATGTTGTCTAATTATTCCACCTGTGGACAAATCTCTTATCACCAAGCGAAACAAATCTGCATCTGCGGAATTTTCTCTAACTCGTTGGCGACCTAATTTATTCCAGATTTCAAAACGAGAAATCCCTTCTGGTTGGTTATAGATGGCTTCAATAACTCTAAAATGTAGCTCTGAGTATGTTTTTATCCAATCCAAGAACATACGTATCACATCATAGCTATAACTCCCTGATACATCTGCAGCCGTATTGGAAAGTATATTTCTGATGTAGATACGCTTTTGTTCGCTTTCGGCCGCCCCCCATTCACGAAATGCCTTTTTTGATAATGATTGAAAATCGGTGCTAGAAACTTTGTCTGCAATTTTTTCATCTTGAAAATCTAATCTTGACATGATTTCAAGAATTGTCTGTTGCTTTTCCTTCATTTCATCTCGTAACATTGAAATCCAATTATATAAAAAAGCATTTGCTTTTTCTTGTTGCTTATCCTGGTATGCACCCTTTATCGCCGAAATAATTCCACCAGCATACGGTATTACACCAGCCAATACATCAAGTCCTGCCTTTGCTATTCTTTTACCTTTGCTATCTTGTTCAATTTCTTCTGGTAAATTATCAGCCATAATCAAATCCTTTCTTTTTTCTAAAATATAGATTTTTTCCACAATTTTTCAATCCCATTGACTCCACAAAATTAGGCATTATATAAATTCTGGTATATTATGGGTGGATTTGCGTATATTAGGGGAATACCGGAGTCAATGCATTCCGCGAATGCCCGCAGTGGGGGGCGGAGACACGAAAAAAGTCGCAACTGTGTGCGACCTTTCTAATTACTGGTCGGGGCGACAATGAGTAGGCGAGGGCGTGCATTGCACGGCCAAACCGTCACGAATGCCCCGCAGTTGTGGCCAAGCCACAACGAGGGAAAGATGAGAACCAAGTTTAAATCCGCGTCCCACGAAAAAAATAAAAAACGACCCAAAGTGGTCGTTTATTATTTTTCTGGTCGGGGCGAAAGGGAACCGGTCATTTTTTGTAAAACCCCAGAAAACCAACCTTTTTTATGTTCTGCTTTTCCCAACCTTGTTAAAATGTCATACACTTTGTATCACACTTTCTTGTTGATACAGTTATAATCCATTTTTTTGATAATGTAAACTGGTTTTTATGGTCGTGAACCCAGTTTTTATATTTTTTGGGTCAATCGACCACTGTTTCAAGGATGTTTTATCAACGGAGTCATAAAATTTAGGGTTTTGGTATCATAATACCATAAAAATCAAAAAAAATGCAAAAAAATGACATTTATAAAGTCTAACAAGCGTTAAAAACGTAAAAAAAATAGTTCTAATATATATGGGGTGATAAATTTTGTCCCATAACCGAACCTATTTTTTATTAACCCCAAAAGACACCAAGTGGGGTCAAATCAAAATAAAATCCAAAAACAAATCAAATACCTTTGTCATCAAAAAAATATCGGTATGATTATTTTTGTCGTTTTTTAACATTTGTCCCTTTTTGATGTCCTTTGGATTCCAATTAACATTTTCTGTAAATAATGCACAAACCGAAACAACAGAGAGGTATAAAAATGGATACCCAATTTCCAGCGATTATATTCGCAAGACAAAACCTATTTTTTAAACAGGATAAAGTGGATACCTTGACCCCACAATTATTTAGAACTACAAAATATTGCTTAAAAAAAGATCTGGTAATTTTACAGACGTTTTTTGAAACACACCCAGCAGATTATGTATTTTATAAAATGATAAACTACATAACCGATTTACATAAAACAGTTGCAGTTGTGTTTGATAGTGCAAAACAATTACCCACGTATGATTTTGGAAGAATTGTTTTATTAGATTTTTTATTCAGCACAAGCACCATTGAAATACATTTGGTTAAGGAAAATATGGTTTTGATGGACATAAAAAGCGAATATGAATCAAAAATGTGGTCAAAATATACAAATACACATCCAAAAAAAATGCAGTGGTTACGTAACGGTATTGATGTTTACAAATATTTGGAACTAGATACCACAAATGGTTTACATACTAATCTTGGTTAATTTATAACAGGCTGGGTGCTTGTCGGGGAACAGTTGACCATTTCGGGCACCCACAGGATACTATTTTACCCAATTTTATTAAAAGACACAGTTTTAACCGTTAGTGTCTTATCAACCAACGGAGTGATTATTGTGGGGTATCTGACCCCCGGTATAGGTGAAAAAACGCCTTTACGTTACGGTGCGTATAAATATCAGTTGTCGTTAATAGACACCTGTGTAAACGACATTATCGGACACTATGGACTTCATAAATAGACGTATTGAAAAATAATGTCGTATTTTATCGGTAATATAACTGGGCAAGCCCCAAGTAAACAAATATACCTATAATTAAAATAAATAAAAAAATAACATACAAACAATAATAAAAATAACAATTAACATACCCCATAATATAACACATCACTTACATTATGGGGCACAAATATAGGAATAAAAAAATGACTAAATTCAACAAAAATACTTTTTACAGCAAACAGCAATATTATAAAATGTTTCCTAAACTTATTTCGTTCCTAAACGAAGACAATCCCACACATTACTTATGTATTCGTTTACCCATTTATGCCGAAACTGATTGCAGTTACAAGGCACTTGATTTATTACACCCAATTTTATTAAACCTTGAACGAAAATTATGTGGGTCACATTGGAATCGACATCATTTACGTTTTCGTGGTGTAACAGAATTGGGGACAAAACACGTGTGTCATTTTCATATTCATTTGACAGCACCCAATCATACCACCGAACAAATACAAAAAGTGTGTAATGATATTATAAAATTACGTAAAATGCCGTCACATGCTATATTAGTGCAAGACATAAACAGAACCCCTGAACATCTTGCGGGTTACAATACCAAAGAAATATATGTAGATAATTATAATAACTTTGAATCGTTACGAATATTTACATCCAACGACTTGTTCAATATACCGTATAAACGCCCCAAAAAATAAATAATTATTATTTTTGGACATCACGCACCCATTTACCGTTTGAATCGTAAACGTGATTATGGGTGCTGAATATTCCACCGCTTGTGATAACAAAATCTGATGTATATGATACCAACGTCCCATTTACACGACAATATTCACGATTGGAACTGTCGTAAAGTGATACTTGGTTGCCGCTTTGTTTTGCATACATTATTTTTTTCATTTGTGCTACCTATACTCTGTTTCTACGAGAATATTATAATACATAAAAATACTGTCGCAAACGGGTAATTTATAATTTTATTGACTTTTACTAGGGTTTTATGTTACAATGACAGTCAGGTAAAGGGACTATATCCCACGTTAAGCATGTCTATGCAGCCGCAAGGTGTTCGTGTGGTGATTGTCCCTTTTTTTATATTTTGCAGGTTATAAAACCAAAATCTAACCCTTGTTTGAATATACTGTCAAATCTGTCAATGGGTTTTATATGGTCTAAAACAGAAATTGCACCTAATTCACGCATCATACGTAATAATAAATTGTGCATTTTATGACAGGGCATTTGTCTTTTATGGCAAATCAACAAAGAACCATTATGTGAAAACCGATTACGATACCGACGTATTTGGTCTATTTCAAAACAAACCTTTTCCAAACGAATAAATGCCTGACGTTTAGAAAATATCTCTGACAATATATTCGGGTATTTGTTCCAAATTGTATCATTATATGTGGACATAAATAACCGAGACCAAAAGGCAAAGGTTAAACTGTCTATCAATTCATTACGGTCTGTAATAAGTTTTTCGTCAATCAACTTTTCGTCTTGTTTAACAAAATCAAAAATCCAATTTTCACCCATGTATTTGGAAAAAACAAAATCTATCTTGTTACGTAAGGCAACTTCAAATTGACTCAACAATGGGTAAAAACTTTCACAAAGTTCCACATTGAAAAAGTATTCTTTGATTGTTTCCGGTTTATTTGTATCACCATACTTTGATAAACGTTTTTCAGATAAAAAGTCAATAATTTCACACATTTGCCATACCGTTGTTACCGACAATATTATGACAAAATACCTATAATTTCAAGATAAAACCGAAGATTATTTAATAAAAAAAAGGGACGACTGAAAATTTACACATCGTCCCATTATATATACTATTATAATGCCAAAATACCACGGTGTAAACGGGTAAAATGATTATTTAGCTACACCAAAAGCCCCGTTAAATTCTACATTATTATTTTGAAATCCTACACCACCAACAGCTTCAGATGCTACATTATTGTCGCCATAGTATATAATATTGGTCTCTAAATTATTTACTGGTTTTTCTGAATCCAACGCATAAGTATTTTCACCAGTCAAACTTGTATCTCCCGTCCATGATACACTGTAATTTCCATCCACGGGTTTATTAACGGTAACGGTATACCAGTTATTAAACGGCATAGTCAATGTAGTATTTCCTGACGCATCAATTTGCAACTGTGTGGCTGTATCACCCGTTTCTATTTTTGTAGACCCATTTTCGTGTACTGGACCAAGTGCAGCAATGGCTTTACCTGTAAAGGTTGCACCAGCTAAGTTTTCTGGATTTTTAATTTCTTTTATTTCATAACCACCATAAACTATATTATTATCATCACCAACACCGTCACCGTCTTCATGAATTTCTTTGGCTAATATTGTTGTATAACCAAAATCAGCGTATCTTAATTTACGAGCTAATCCTTTGCCTTGCAAATCAACAACATTACGATGCACGTATTCTGTTGGTTCCATATTTTCTGTGACAGAACTTATAATATCGTTCATTGTATTTTCAGGAACTTCATCTTCCCAGGCATCTCTGAATGCATTTTTTATTTCGTCAACAGTATATTGTTTCGGTGCCAAAGAGTCTGTATAATATGTATTAGCACCCACCGTTACATTATATTTGTATACATTGTTACGAAAAACACTGCTGTCGTCATTTGCGGAATCTTCACGAACAGCCATTTCTTCTAGTTTGTCGCCATTATACATACGTATTTCTTTTATTCGCCCATTTTCTTCATCTATACCAAAAGATACATATTCATCACCAGGTTCTGTATCGTAATAAAATTTTGCATCATCTAAATGATAAGAAATGTATTCTTTACCGCCATTTGTTACCGTTCCAGAACGTACGATACTTGGTGAAGTACCGTCTTTTGCCACTAAAATTTCCGATGCCATAGATGTTACATGTGAATTACTTGTTATTGCCGTTTCTGATGCACGCATACCAGAATCTGGGATAATACCAGGCTTTCCTCCGCCACTTCCGCCACCACAAGCAGCCAAAGCCAAAACAGACGTTAAAATTAAACATTTTTTCATAAATAACTCCCTTGGTTATAAAAAGTTGACCACCAAGGGAAATGGTGGTCGGGGAGTTCTCAAATCATTTGTTCATTGATTCTGCGGTTTTTCGGTTTCCCGTATTTTATAACCAACAGCTCCCCGACATAACATCAGGGATGACAACGGTGCAAAAACACCGAAACATCAAATTACGATGCTTTCGCACCGGAACAAACGGGCTTGAGAAATGCCCGAACCCAATCTCTTGGATTCAAGGTAATTATAAAATATCAGACACGAAATGTAAATACTGATTTAAGAAAAAATTCTGAATAATCAAAATTAAATTATATTCTGCGCTGGTTTGTTAGGAAAAAATCGTAAATTCTTCGTTTCGGATCCATATAGAACCATACAGAAACCATTAAAATTTGACACAGGATACCCTGGAACACGTTTTTAAGGGTAATTTATTATTATTTATGGTTTAACAAATCTGGAATTAAATCTGAATTATTTGTTCCCGTTGTTCCCGAAATTCCCTGTTCCCGAATAGTGTTTTTCACTATATTTATAATTTTTTCATAATTTCAGTCCATTTATCAAAATGTGGTTGTAAAAAGTTGTATTTTAATTTATCAACCTGTTGTTTAATCTGTGGGACAGTGTGTTTTGAATAACTTTTTAACATCGTATTTTCGCCTTCCCAACCAATAATATCGTTGGTATAAGATTGGGTAACACCTGCATTTTGTAAATTATTACTCGCATTATTACGGAATGAATGAAAGTCCAATTTTTTATCTGTTGACCCTTTGATACCAATTTCGGTTAAAAATTTTAATACACCACGGGTTGCAAATTTCCCGTTATAAGTTCCGTTCTTTGTTTGACAGTTTGAAAATATAAAATCAGAATCCGTCTTTTTTAATTTTTGTTTCTGTTTTTGAATAAATTGAACAAATCCCATATTTAATAATTGTTCTGGAATCGGGACAATACGTTCTGACGCTTCGGTTTTTAATTGTTTCAACGGGTGGTTTTTAACAAAATGAATACAGTCAATACCGTCTTCTTTAATAATGTCACCATATTGTAATGTTATTACTGCATTTAATCTTGACCCAGTAAATAATGCAATCATACACGCCCAAAATTGATCTGGATTTTCTTTGAAATAATTATATTTTGGGTCAAACATTTGTAATAATTGTTCATCAGAATATGGAAAATGTGGATTCTTTTCAGATTTTGGTGTTTTGTTAAAGTTAGGTAATATATTCAATAAGTTAGTTTTATAAACATCTGGTTCCAAAAAATGTGCGTGATTTATAACTTCTTTGATATATCTCACGTGTTTCCGTTTGGAATCACCATTTATTTTACCGTTTTTTCTTATGACATCACAAATGTCTTGAATCACATTTGGTTTATAAAAATCCGTATAATTGGACTTGGTGTCCATATTGATACCTTTCAAATTATTCTGCATTATATGATATTTACGGTCTTTTTCTGGTTCTGTAACCCCATCTTTTTTTAATAAAGATACCAAAATATCGTGAATTGTATAATTTTGGGTTGGTTTTGGTTGAATTGGTTGTTGATTTGATTGTTGTCCTTTGATGTCTTTCAAGATTTCCAATACCTGTGATGAAAAAAAGTTAAATTGGTTATATATAACTTTTTCCCCAGGGGTTAACTGGTCTAATTGCACCAAATCCTTTTGTGAATTTAATTTAACCCAATGTTCCAACAAGTCCAAGTTGTTTTTAGGTGATACCCTACGTGCTGCAAATCCATAATTACCACCACCAACGGTATCATAATCAAAAACGGTCAAATCCAATAACGTATTGATTTCATTTATAAATTTTTTAGTGTCAAAATTGTGTATCTTTTCCACCATTATTTTTGCCTTTTCCCGTGCTTCGTAATAATTATAGGTATGCAACGACTTACAAAAGAACCGTCTTTTACCGTTTTGTCTTGGTAATTCCATTGTAAAATAAAAAATGTTATTTCGCAACTTTATGTATTTATCGGTATTACAATATGTCATACACTTTTTAATCATTGTTTTCACTCCATTATTTTTATCGTTTTTGATGAAAGTGAAAAACAAAAAGTGTTAGATTTCCCAGGGTTTCAATATTTTTGGTCGGGACCAATCTAAAAAAATAAAAATCCAACAAAAGTGTTGGATTTCTAACATTTTATCTCTGGTCGGGGCGAAAGGATTCGAACCTTCGACATCTTGCTCCCAAAGCAAGCACTCTACCAGACTGAGCTACGCCCCGAAACGACACAGATTATAACAGTATTTTTTTGAATTGCAAATGTTTATATTATTTTGTGCTTGAACGTAAGGGGAAAAAATTTATATCATGAGATGTATGAGTAGGTTGGTCCGATTTTTTGCCACGTTTATTATTCTTGCAGGGGGCGCAGGGGCTGGTCTTTGCGCAACAGGGCGCGTGCCAACTGGGACTGCTGCGTCTGATTACGTCAGTGCGAATACATATAATAATCTGTACCCGTATATGAACAATAAAATGCGCACCAATTTAAATCCAGGGACGACACCGTCCCAATCAACAAACCATATTGATGTTTTAACGCGGACTATGCCTGGCAATACTGCGACGACGCGTCGTGTTGTGTCGCGGGGGACGTCTGGGGCGGCGCGTGCGGCAGTGGCGCAATCTGGGACCGTTCAACCGGCCACATCGGTAACAAATGCAGGAGATGCAAATACACGTCGTGTTGTCGCACGGCGGACATCTGTGCGCAGTGCAACAAATTCGGCAACGGGGCCAGCGACAGGAAATGTATCGCGCGGTGTATCAGCGCGTAATGTTGTTGCGCGTAGTGGGCGTGGTAACACTGTAACGGTGGACCGTGCCGATACGAATGCGGCCAATACGGTTACGACCGATGGCAGCGCAATATCGTCGGTGCGATGCCTGGCTGATTATACAGAATGTATGAACGGATATTGTCTGCGTGAAAATACTGCGTATAATCGTTGTTATTGCAGTGCACGCCTGGCGCAAATCGATTCGCAATACCAGACGGATATAGACGCACTGATAAAACAAATATTGTCTATGCGAACCACGAAACACTGGACAGACGCAGAAATGAGCCAGTATTGGATGGACGCGATTGGAAAATATTCGGGTGAAAATTCATGGGAAAAGCTAGACAATGCGTTGAATATTGACTGGGCCGGAACCGAGAGCAGGGTGCGTGGTCAAAATGCGTTTGTCACTGGCCATGATTATTGTGTGCAGCATTTACGTGGGTGCTTTTATATGGCAGCAAATTTGCGTGATGTGTATCGTTCAGAGATTGCGCGTGATTGTGCGACGTATGAAAAATCGCTGCAAAAAATAAAAAATGCTGCCCAAAGTATAGTGGAATCTTATAAGTGAAATCTTTATTTGGTATTGAATACGGTCGTGGCGCGACCGCAAATCTGGCACCAGAACGCCCCTAAACACATTTGGCACAGTCATGTGTACCGGCGTTGCGGCCTGAAAATATGTTTTACCTGGGGGCGCGTTCATATGAGCCGGCTGAAATTGAATGTGTGAACCAGAATAATATATTTATGCGCACAGTGCGGAAATCGTTCGTGAATTGGTTGGTATTGCGCTGGCAGACTAAATTTCGTCACACATAAGATTGTGTCTGTAAATATTTCGGGCCAAATCGTCGCTTATTTTGTCCCAATCATTTGCGTGTCCATATATTGGGATACAGGGTGTGCATATGTTATTCGGTAATGGTGTATTTTTCGCGCAAGATGCGACGAATATCACGCATACCAGTGTGCATAGTTTTCTCATTTATTTTTACCTGGTGTTGAATGTTGTGTTTTTGTTGTGTTGTTGTGATGCGTGATGCGTCACGTTCGCATCTCAATGTGCCGATGTGCATCCCAGCGCAAAACGCAAATAAAATAAATGCGGCCATCGCCGCAATCAGATATATTTTCATTGTGTTATTTCCAAACAAAAACGGGGCAATGCCCCGTTCGTTATTGATTCATAGAGCCGAAAAAGTCTGCGTTTGTTTTTGTCAAGCGCAACTTGTCCAGCAAGAATTCCATTGCTTCCAGCGTGCCCATTGGGTTGATGATACGGCGCAGAACATACATTTTTGACAATGTTTCTTTGCCGACCAACAGGTCTTCTTTGCGGGTGCCGGATTTTGTGATGTCAATCGCCGGATATACGCGTTTGTCGGACAGTTTGCGGTCCAGTATGATTTCGCTGTTACCTGTTCCCTTGAATTCTTCAAAGATGACTTCGTCCATCTTGGATCCGGTGTCAACCAGCGCAGTCGCAATGATGGTAAGGCTGCCACCGCCTTCGATATTACGGGCGGCACCAAAGAAACGTTTGGGGCGTTGCAACGCGTATGCGTCAACACCACCGGTCAAAACCTTGCCGCTAGATGGAACACATGTGTTATATGCGCGTCCCAGACGTGTGATGGAATCCAGCAAGATGACAACGTCTTGGCCGGCTTCGACCAAACGTTTGGCTTTCTCGATAACCATTTCGGCGACCTGGATATGGCGGGCGGCTGGTTCATCAAATGTGGACGAAATCACTTCGCCTTTGACGCTGCGCTGCATATCAGTAACTTCTTCGGGACGTTCGTCAATCAACAATACAATCAGTTTTACGTCTGGGTAATTTGTTGCGATGGAATGTGCGATGTTCTGCAACATAACCGTTTTACCAGTGCGCGGTGGCGCGACAATCAGACTGCGCTGACCCTTGCCGGTTGGGGAAATCAGGTCGATTACGCGTGCGGACAAACTGCGTCCCTTGTCCTTGTCGTCTGTTACTTCCATTCGCAGCATTTCGTCTGGATACAGTGGTGTCATGTCGTCAAATGATACGCGGTGACGTAATTTGTCGGGGGTATCGCCGTTGACGCGTTCAATTGTTTCCAGTGCAAAATAGCGTTCTGATTCATTCTGTGGGGCCTGGATTTGGCCTTCTATATAATCACCGGTTTTCAGACCGTATTTTTTAATCAGATTTGGCGACACGTATAAATCGTCTGGGCCGGCCAGGTAATTGCTTTCCGGTGCACGCAAGAAACCAAAGCCGTCCTGCATACGTTCCAAAACACCGTCACCAATTAATGTTATTTTCTTGTCGGCGGCAAACACGCGCATCACAGCAAAGCGCAATTGTTGTACATTTAATTGTGATGGGTTTTCAATGCCCATATCCTCGGCCATTTTCAGCAGTTGCTGGGGCGATTTCGCCTTTAGCTCGTTCACATGCATAAATAAATCCTTTTGTGGGGGCGGGTATGCAAGAATTTGCACCCTTATGTTTATCTCTTAGTTCTTGCATTATACGCTTTTTGTGCATAAAAGTCAAGATTTGTTATTTTTACTTGATTTTTAGACGTGTAATTGCTTTCATTAACCATATAATAAAACAAAGGAAGTAGAAACATGGCAGGTAGTATAAATAAAGTGATATTGGTTGGCAATGTTGGCCAAGATCCCCAGGTTCGCACAATGCAGAGTGGACAAAAAGTTGTCAGTTTTTCTTTGGCGACGTCGGACAGATGGCGCGACCGTGCGACCGGTGAACAAAAGGAACAGACAGAATGGCATCGCGTTGTGATTTTCAATCCTAACTTGGTTGATGTTGCGGAACGCATGTTGCAAAAAGGCACAAAATTGTATTTAGAGGGGGCCTTGCGCACGCGCAAGTGGCAAAATCAACAGGGCGCAGATGTTTTCACGACCGAGGTTGTATTAAATCAATTTGCCGGCCAAATGGTTATCCTGTCAGGTGCAAAAAGTCTGGACGCGCAAAATACAAATGATGCGCCTGCGGCGGCCCCGCGCGAAGAAATTTCAGTTGCTGACATTGGTGACGATATTCCGTTTTAATGGGGAAGAACCGCGCGGTTGGCGCGGTTTTTATAAAGCAGAGTGCAATGAATGTGTCCGCCGGTGGCGGACTTTTTTCATACGCGTCATTCTGGGGCCTGTCCGGGGGCGCAAAAACTACAAAAAATCGTGCCGAATAAAAGGGTCTGAATCCCGCAGGAATCCGG
>OIZS01000052.1_pt1 | contig 74534 bp, 71 predicted proteins | sample 1588641 | NCBI WGS metagenome assembly OIZS01 (sample SAMN03283240) | human gut metagenome | biome: human-associated habitat; material: feces | host: Homo sapiens | place: Peru | collected 2012
GAAGGAAATCAATGATGATTGGATATCTAGAAAATATATCAACATGGATTTATAGCAACAAATAGCGGTGGATTAGATATTTTACAAGAAAACTAAATTACACCAACAATATGGACTTGACTAGGATACCGACAATGTTGCTGTTCCGCTTTTAGCTTCCTCAACCGCACCTTTTAAGGTTTTACCTTGACGGGTTACCTCAATTGATGAGTACCAACCATACCAACAACCATCTTCAATTGAATTTTCTTTGGTGATGACTGTGCCTGGCTCATATATTTTTACTTGCACAGAGCCGTTGTTTAGTTCAGACAGCGGAGTGTTGGCAATGTATATATCATCATGCTTTTTTGAGTAGGAGTAAAAACCTCGTCCCTGGCATAACACCAAATCTATAAAATAATTGTTGTTGCGGTAAAAAGAGTGGGCGTCGCATAGATAATCGGGAAATTTTTTAAAGTAACCAAAATTTTCTGGTATAACCGCCTGAAGTTTTACTTTGTTGCCCTGAGCATTTACGTCGTAAATTGTGCTACCTGTCTTGGTGTTACCCGTATTTGAACTGCTCAGCTTGTTCATCATAATAAGAGAAAAAGCAGTAGACGCCACGGCTATGACCGCCGCAATGATTGCAGCAATAGCAGCACCTGATAGTGAAGCGCCAGGCTCAATGACGAACATCAGCTCTTTGGTATGGGTTAAATCAAAGTCCCCCCAATCTTGATGCTCGATCTTGTGTAAATCTGCATAGGCAGAAACATAATTATTAAACTCTGTTTTGTAGGCAGAGCACTGTTTGATGAGCAGCGTTTCGATAGTCAAACCTTGAGAGTTTACGCTTAAACTTTCTAGGGGTTTAGTTAAGTTTTCTCGTGAAAATACAGCAATTTGCATCGGTAATACCTCACACAAATATTGTCAGAATGGGATAAAAAATTAGAAATCGGCTCATAGCAGCAATTTCTGTTTTGGGTGGTATGAAGGATTTTGTTTTGGTAACAAATCCCTACGTGAAAGAGCCGGTTTTTTCTGAAAAATGCGATTACGTCAAAGTCTTGCGGCTCATCCACTTCAAAAAATAAATGCTCAGCAATACAACTTTTCGCCGCTTTATGCATAGTGCATTGTTCAAAATCAACGAACTCAGGCAATGTCGCCCCAATAGATTTATACACATCACGCACCAACCCCCAGCAATCAAGATTAGGAAAGCTGCGGCCACCTAGAACGTGCCGGCTCAAAAGATAACGGTTGAGATTAACTTGCCACATATTTAAGTCCTGGAGCATTGTTTGCGGTGTATCTAAGTTTTGGAAATTCAGTGTTCAGCATGTCCGCAAATGATGCAGTAAACACCGCTTCTTTGTTGTCTAACTGAACGCCCGTCATAGTAAGAGTCAGGCTGTAGAGCAAATCTAGCGAATCGGGGTGAAACTGCTCTAGCGTTATATAGGTAGACTTCGGTATAACGCCTTCCTGCAATTGCCTGATATAGCCATAAACCTCACCCGAAACATTGCATACGCCGAAAGACAAATCCGTAAACCCCGAGTCCGAACGTTCAGGAAGTGAAATGGTGAACCCTGAGGCTAGGTATTCCTCTCCGCCGAGGATCATATTTTCATTTGCCAAAACATAACGCAGGGTGCCGATTTCGGAGTTGGTTATGCGCAAACAATAAAGCGGGAGATTACCCCCGCTTGCGTAAATTTCATTTAAGGTAAGTATTGCCATTTAATCCGCCCTAGTCACCCAACACAGAGCGCCTTCGGTGATAACGGCATACTTCTTATCTCCAACCTCGACGATGTCGCCAGAGTTTGCTCCAACTAAAGAGGGAGACCACAATAAGTAGATCTCCCCCTTACAATTAGCATTCCACCCCGGTATTCGCATTCGCCTGATGTATGCCTGTCCAGGATCCAGTCTTGGCAAGTTATAAGCCGAACATAAAACGGAAACGAAATAACTGTTCGTTGAACCAGGCTCTATTCCCCCTTGCGATTCTTCATAGGCTCTGTTGACGGCATCATAAAGCTTCATTGAATTGACACGCTTGTAATTACCATCAACACATCCGGTTGAACCACCGAGCGTGTGCCATATAGCAAAGAACTGCCCGTTCATGCAGTAGTAGTAATAATTGTTGTCCGCACAGAACCATTGTCTTATGTCGTATTGAGCGTTGCAGATTACTTGCTCAGCCTCGGACGGAGAATTGGTGTAATAAGACAAACCGATGTACTTGGCCATGTTGTTTGACAAGTTTTCTGAAAAACTCCAGACCAGTATGCATGGTCTTTGATAATATTTGTTTGAGCTGATCCTTCCCCAGGTCCATATTGCCCCACCAAGTCCTTTTTTGCCATTTCCTTCATCGGTGGTGTATATGACCAAATCGGTGCCGTCGCTTTGATCTGTTCCGTTTATGAAAGAATAGCCTCTGCTGTATGTTGTATCCCAATACAAAACGCTTATGCTGATTGCGTTGTCCACGATTCGGTAAGGCAATGTGTATGAATACCAATTTACATAGTCGGCACTAAAATTAAACGAGCGCGACGCTTTACCTACTGCGTAGAACGGAAGTTGTTTGCTTAAACCTAAATCTTGCCAGGCATCTACATACTTCTGTTCCATATGCGGTGTCATGTTCATTGCAACCACCAGTTCTCCCTGAAAGAAATTTATAGAGAGACACACGTTGTTTTTGTCTGTGCCGATAAAAATGACGTCGGATTCATAATAGCGATTCGCAAAACAGTCAGCGTTCAGTGCATCGGGTCTGTTGTTGTATAAAGGGGCATCTTCCATTCTCGAACTGCCATAGGTAATGGTGTCCAGAACCGAAAGACCAGGATTTTGTGACAAGATCAACGATGCAACCTGCTGCAACAAGGAATTTAAAGGTGTGTTTATGGCATCTGTTTCAGCATTATATGCTGCGCTGTAAGTGACTTTTTTCTTTAGCGCCATGGCTATGCCTCCTCATATTCAGTATTTATTTCGATAGTTTTAAATGATGACTGAACAGAAGTTTCGTCATCTTCTTCGATTGCGGACAGTGTGCCTGCAGCGTTTTTGTCCTCAACAGGAAATATGGCAGATACGGAGATTTTTTCTGTATCGGTATCTTCTTCCATTGAGGAAGATCTTCCGGAAATGTTGGCATTTTCAAACAGCATTACCTTGCCGTATGCGTCGTCTGCATTTCCTTTAGAGCCATAGTGCTCGCTCCAAGAACCGTCATCAACCACAGTATTGGATACATCCAAGTTGCAGGAAATCTTATACATGGCTGTTTCGTCATTCCTGAAAAGCAGACTTTGGGTGAACTGTCCTTTTTGTATTCTGCAATATTGATAGGCAACTTCGTTTTTCTCGCAAGAAAGCAAAGGGCAGACGAACCAGTCTGCCCCCGAGCGTATGTTGCCTTTGTACCAGGCCAAAAACTCCGAAAACTCCTCCGAGTTAAAGAGCCAGGTAACCGATACGCTGTCTGGTGCTCCCTGGTTGATTAACCTTTGACGCACATATCCGTCACTCATTTGTGTGCGCAGCATATTGGGTTCATATTTTCTTGCAAACCCGTTCTGCTGGGGTTTAGGTAAACTAATGGGAAAGAAAAACATAAAATTTTATGCTCCTACTCTTTTAAGATTGAATGTGTTTTGGATTGCAGCACTCATATCGCCGCCACGTCTGATGTCCGATACAAAAATATTTATGATTCTTGATTCATCGTCCTCAGAGGTTTCCACGGTGCCGGCTTTATCTTGGCTCTCATAAAGGTTGATCACGACGTTCGCATAACTAGGCGAGGTGCTCTCTTGAGCAGTTAAAGCAGAACGCGCCAAATCAGCAGTTTTGCGTCTTGATGTAACAGATGCAGGTCCCTCAATCAGCTCAGGGCCATATTCGCCCACGATGCCGAGTTCTCCCGGTTTGATAAAACCTCCCTTGTCATGCATAGACACAGATGTGAGTTGGGAGATGGCGGCAGTAGTGGTGGCAACAGCAGATGCGTAGTTGGCAAGTTTCTGTGGCCATGTAACAGCAGTGGGATCGTTTAATGCACCAATCCAAGCCTTAACAGCGTCCATCGTTGCGCTTGCTATGGCAAAACTTTTCTGAACCGCAAACAAAGCTTTATAGGAGCCTGAAGATTCGTCCATGCTGTCGGTCAAATCGTAAAAGGCATCGGAGATTGAAATAGTGACATCAGCCATTTTCTCGTAAGGCTCCATCATCTTTTTCAAATCCTCAGACTGCTTTTTCTGTTTGGTAGCAGTTGAGTCGGTGGTGTATTTCTCCATCAGTGCGGTATGTGCTTGCAGGTAATTTTCTTCAGAAATCAGCTTGTCATTGTGGTACTGCTCCAGCAGCTCAAGTTTCCTGCCGTAGTTTTCCTGAAGACGCACAATTTCCTCATCCTCCGGATTGAGAGAGTTGATGAAGTCTGTGGCGGATTTTTCGATTTCAGCACGCTGGCGCTGGTAGTCCTGCTGGAGAATAAGCAGTGCATTATTCTTCTCGGTTTCGGATATTTGAGCATTTTCGGCAATGACGGCATTAAACTCAGAGAGCTTTTTGGCATGCTCCCATTCAAGCTGTTCAAGGTCTCCCTTTGAGCGGATATCGAGTTCAATAATCTGCTCATAGTACGGTGTCCATGTATCTTTAGCCTCAAGTGCCTTTGATGCACCACCACTGCTTTTCTCCTTGCTGGGAGCTTTATTGGCTCCAATCCTCAAACCTTCATCAGACTGTGAGCCTTCACCCACAGGCTTGTTCTGATACTTTTCAGCAAGTCGCTGACGTTCAGCCGCAATGCGGCTCTGAGACTCGGTGATGTCCTTTTCGATTCCGGCAATGGTGGCCTTGTAGATTTTGGCAGTTTCCTCAGCTTCTCTTTTGGTTTTCTCCCGAGCAAAATCAAAGCCTCTTGAAAACTCACCGCCGGATAAGGCAGAGCCGATACCTTCACCTATGGCATTGAGGTAGCCGATGGTGTTGTCCCACAGTTCACCGACCTTCTGACTGAGTTGCAGAAGTCCAATCTGCGCGAACTGAAAAAAGTTTGAAAAGAAAAGTTTCCATGAGCCGGTGCCGACCTTCATTTCAACGCCGATAAGCTCAAGAGTATCGCTGAAAAAGTCTTTAACGCTTTCCCATGCCGTGCGTATACCCTCAAAGGTTTCACGTACCGTTTTGGCAAGATTGTGGAACCACTCGATAACCGCCGGATCATCAAGCCACTCGGAAATGCCGTTCAGGGTGTTGGCCAGAAAGTCATTACCCATAATGATTAGTTCACCGAAACCGCCGTTTGACTGCATGAGTCTGGTGCAGAAAGTACCCCAGGCATTATCCAGTCTTCCTGTGGCGGCAGATACAGTATTGAGCTTGGCTTCCAGCACTCCGTCAAAGTTGTTCTTTGCCAGATCAGAGAGATAGGAATCCAGAGCCTTGCTGTTCTTTTCAATCTCTGTGGTGGACCCCTTATAGGTTAAGGAGATAGTGTCACCGTTGTCCTTGGCGGTAATACCAAACTGCCGGAGAGCCTTGGTAGAACCCTGGGAGAAAGCAATAACCGCATCAGTTAAGGTGTTGATGTCTCTTCCGGTACCGTGTGCTATGACGGCGTAGGTCTTAAGCTGTTCGTTTGAGTTGGTAAGTCCGTTGTTGCCTAAGTCTACAAAGGCTTTGGCGAGTTTATCCGTGGCGGTAGCCGTCTCATCCTCAAGACCGTTCAGACTCCAGAAGGTTTTCTGGGCGGTTTCCAGATCACCGACCAGCGGAGTAAGTCTTGCTGACATATCCTCATATACACGTGAGGCTTCAAGTCCTGTGGAAATAATGCTCTTAAAACCATCAACAACTTCAGAGGCAAATTTGACGGCAAAGCCTGTCATCAGCATTTTCCAGCCACCTGCATTTTTCTGCAGAACTCCGGTCTGATTATCAACAGCTTTGGTGACCTTTTTGATTTCGGTTTCCTGCTCCTGCATGATTTTCTTCTGCTCGGCAAGAGTGGTGTTGGCGTCTTTCTGCTGGGAATTCTGAGTATTTAAGGCCTTGCTGATTTCCTTTGTTACCTTGCTCTGCTCGCTACCGAGGTCAGTAACAGTTTTGGTCTGTGCCTGAATTGAATCGGTTACGGTCTTAACGCTGTCATCAAGTTCGTGAATGGCGGCATTGGTAGCTTCGGCCTGTTTTGCGGATGCATCAAGATTAACTCCCATAGCCGCAGCAGAGGAGGAAACAGCGTCCTTCATAGCCGTCATCTCTTCGGCAATTTTGGAGAGTGAATCCGTCAGAGCAGACGTATCGGCAGAAAGCCTGATGGTGCTGTCGTTCATTTTGAAACTCCTAAAAATAAAAAAAGGACCTCGTTGGAGATCCTTTGTATATATTTGTGAATTTTTAAGGGGTAAAGGTACTAAATTTCAGAAAGAAAAGTATCTTCGTCTATGATCTTAATATCGTATCCTTCTGATATCATTTTTTCTGCCTTTTTCCATTTAGATGATTTTTCTCCCCTCAAAGAAACATTGTAGTCAGTACTTCCCAATATTAAGAAATTTGTTTTTTTAACAACACTGTTATCTAATATTCCTCCAGCATTTACAACCAGTTGCATAGCTTCCCTTCTTGACATAGAGCTGAGTGTTCCTGTAAAAACTACATGCTTTTGGTAGAAAATATTATCTTCATCGATATCATCAGTTTGGGCTTTAATTGAACTGATATCTATCCGCTTACCATAAATCTTCCCATTTGAACTAGTTGACCATAAATCCGAAATTTCTAGTTTATTAACAGACATGTAGTTTTTTAAGTTGTCATAAAGTTCCTTGGTAGCGATACAGTCAGCAAGTGCCCGATGCTCGTTTTTTGCCAAACCTAGCTGTTCCGTCAAAAATGACAATCCATGATTAGGAAAATTAGGATAAACCTTTCTTGAAAAAGGCATTGTATCCATGTATTTGTTTTCTATTTTTTTCTTAAAATTTTCATTAAGAAAGCGAATATCAAAGGATGTGTTATGTCCTAATAAAACGTCATCACCGATAAATGCAAGAACATGATCTTCAATTTCATTGATGCGTGGAGCATCTCTAACCATATCACTGGTTATTCCCGTAAGTTCAGTAATAAAAGGATCTATCAGACAATCACTATCCTCGTAATTATCTTCGTCGTCATCGTCATCTTCTTCATCATCAATATCGTGCGATGGCAGCATTTCCATGATTTTATTTACAATACTTTGTTCTTCCTCAGTTAATTCATCTTCCCCATCGTCCTCAAAGCAAAATACTTTTTCTTCAGGAAATATGAGCTGACTATACTGATCGACGATTTGATTATCCCGAACTCGTAACAGAGCTATCTCAATTACAGAATCAAATTTTGCTGATAGCCCAGTCGTTTCAGTGTCAATAACACAATAATCATTGATGAGCTGACGTGTATAATTCGTTTTTGACCTTACCATAGACACACCCTTTACAGACATTGCATCTTTAAATTTTATTATTATGCAAGTAGTTAATGTGCAACTAATGTCTCATAATCAAACTAACGATAACCATCAGGCAATTTTATACACCTATTTTCTGTTCATCATTTTCTTAAACTTCTCAATCTCTCCTACACAATCGCATTCAGTCATTCCATCACGGTATCTCTCATGCGGATGCGCCTCATAATATTCCTCCTCAAAAACCACCGCCCAGTAGTTAAACTCGGTGGTGGGATATTCCAGAACTTCAGAGATTGGGCGGTGAATCTCCCGGGCAATTCTCACCGCCAGTCTGAATACAAAACTGCCCCTGATTAGTTTTTTAGGTGGGTTTCACCCGTGATGTTAAGAGCCGAGAAGGCATTAACGAGCTGGAGCAGTACCTTGTTCGGCACTGATTCCATAAAAGCATCAAAGTCTTTCGGCTTTTCGGTAAGATTTCCGTTCTCGTCACAGAGGGATGCATGCATCATCTTAAGGACACGAAGCTGTAAATCCTTCTCGCCTTCAAAGTCGAGACGTGCCTTGCCTGAAAGCTCACGCAAGTAAAAGTCCACATCGTCAACGGTAACCTTGCTGACTTTAAATTTCAGACCTTTGATTTGATCTAAATAAGACATGGTTATTCTCCTTCCTGTTCATCGTTCTGTGTCTGTTCGGCAGCATCGGCATTCGACCATACAACATCAGATGCCTGTCTGCCGGATACCTTAAGCTGCATAAAGCCGTCAGCAGAGCCGGACATAATCTGATAGCCGAGAAGTTTCAAATCATAGGTGGCTCTGGTGCCGTTCGGCCACTGATGACGAATGCAAACTTTCTGCTGTGCCTCGGCGGCAGCAATGAGAGCCTGCTGGTCAGCGTCATCATCGTAGTAGTAGATGGTGAGTTCCTTTTCAGCAGAATCTTTAAGTCCGCCGCAGTAAACCTTTCTGTCATCATCGATGGTGGTGCATTCCACGGATTCGGCAATGTCACCGATATCCCCAAGCTCCTGAGCGCCTTTAAGCGGCAGCCAGGTAACTCCATCATCAGTTGAGAACTGGGAATGAGTGCCTCCGAGAAGGACAGGCTCTTTTGCCTTGTAATCGTAAAGCTGTGTATGTTTAGCCATTTTGTTTTCTCCTATTTCAATAAATCGGCCATAGAGGTTTCAACCTGCTGAACCACAATGGCCACTGCGTTTTGATCTACCCTGCGTTGTATCGCTTCAATAAAATGACGAGCGGCGATGCCCTTAACCTTGCCGCCATGCTGACTGGATTTTTGCGTAGCTTTGGCCTTAACCGCAGCAAGCTTTTTTGTATTCCTTTCCATCATGGCCTGATATCGCTCCCGCTGTTTCTGCGTTTTGGCAGATGCGAGATTAAGTCGAGCCCTGTTGATGGCAATCTGATATTTGTTGGCAATAAGCTGTTGAATTACCTTGTTGCCTTCAAGACTTGAGCCTTTACCGACAGTGTGATCACGAGTACCGGCATTGAGCCAGTGATTGAGAGTCTTAGGAGGAATGTGAGGCTTTTTGCCTTCCTTGCCTCCTTTGACTTTGCTTACCGGCAGAAAATGTATGTACGAGATAATACGGTTCGGGTCAGAGCGTACTCTTGCTGACTTGATGCCTGATACGGATTTACGGTAGATGCCGGTATGAGCTTTAAAGAGGGTACTGATGTAACCCGTGAGTTCTTCTCTTGCTCCGGTTTCCTTGAGAGCCTCTTTCAGAATCACACGGCTGATTTTGGTCTGAAGTTTTGTTGGCAGACCTTTGAGCTTTTCTGCAAGAACATCAGCACCGGAGGTGTCTGCTTTAATCATCGTTCAACAAACTCCATACTTACCGCATTGCCCCAGAATCCCACCTCGGGGTCGTACTCCGTTGGTGTTATGCTGTTTACCATGATGAGCCGGAAATCCTCCGAGTATTTACCGTCAGTGGCCGCCACCAGTCGATCCGTAATGGCATCACAGGTGTCAGCACTTACAAACGAGAAGATAAAAATCTCAAAGCCATGGCGCACATCATGGGCGTCACCGTCAATGGTTCTGCCGGAGAACTCGGTAGCCTGTCTGGTAATCAGCGAGGCGGTTTTAACGTTATTCGGGACAATGTCAAAGTATGCTTTCTGCCCGGTGATGTCTTCCACCAGAACTTTAACCTTTGCTTTCATTTCACTGATTGAAATCATGTGGTAATCCTCTGATTGTCGTTAAGCCCCGAATAGCTGCAGCCAAGCAGGATTTCTCCTTTATGCTTATTTGCCGCAAGGTTATCAATGTTGAAAAACTTGTCATTCCACCGGATTAAGCAGTCATCCGAAAGACCGGAAATGTAGCGGATAAGCACGGTAATCTGCCCACTCTGCACATCAACACCGCTTCGCATCTGATCACGGGTTGTCACAGCACGGACATTTGCCCAGACTGTTCCGGATAGCTCGTAGTCATCAAGACTGGTAAGGTTCCTTTCAGCCTTTGGTTCATAAATCTGTATACGTTCGTTTAACGTTCCTGTTTCCATCAGAATGCCTCCTGTCTTGAGCCGAACAGCATGGAGCGCAGAGATAGAGTAAGAGACTTAAAGTCAGCTTCGGTTCTGTGCTCAAACATGTAGTTGACGGCATACATCACCGCAGCCTTGCCGTACTTTGAGTCGTAAAGCACCTTCACATCATCCGTTCTTATCACATCCATGCAGAGCCTTTCAGCTGAACTGATAAGAGAGCGAATCAGCGTATCGTCCTCGGTACCGTCAACTCTGAGGTAGTTCTTCATTTCCTTGAGGGTAATGCTCATGTCAAAACTCCAAAAAGGCCTCCTCCGTTTTTCAACAGAGAAGGCATAAAAAAAAGCTCCGTTATGGAGCCTTAGGGTTTCACGGTCTTACCGCCGGTGATGGTCATAATCTGCACCGCTTCCGGCAGGATTAACTTGCCGTCCACTCGCTCTTTGGCCACATAGCCGATCATGCCGTTACCAGCAAAGAGCTCGGTTAACTGCTTAAAGGAGCGGGTACCGCGGTCACCGATGTTGTAGTAGCTGTAATCACCAAAAGCAATCTTGCCTTCAGGGCAGAACGGTGAAGTGTACACATCGTAGCCGAGAAGCTTGTCAGGTTCTCCTGAGGTAAGAGCCGGCTGCCAGAGGTACACACCGTTATTGTCCTTAAGCTGTCTGATGGCAGCCACCAGCTTGTCATGCATAATGAATTTTGCAGACTTGCGGTACGGACGCTTCAGAGTGTAAATAAGCTGCATAAGGTGGTCAGCAGTTACAGATGCGGCAGACAAAGCAGCAGTACCACCACCGGTTTCTGCAAAGAGGCCGAGTGGCTGACCGCGACCGGTACCGTTCAGGAATGCATCCTCCTCAGCGTTGGCAAGAGCCTTGCCGAACTGGTCAATGATGTAGTTTTCCAAAGGGAACTGCGCATCATAGAGAAGTTCCTCGGTTACCTTGATGGCTACATGAAGCTTATGGGCATCAAGCAAAATCTGATCGAAGGTAGCTTCACCAAAGGACAGTGCTCCGCCTTCCTCAATCCATGCGGCAGCAGGCTTGGTGGCGGCAATGTTAATCTTGTGTTCGCCGGAGGTAGTGATGATGTTACCAAGAGAGCGCATGATATTTTCTTCCTTGAGTACATCGATGAGTCTATCGTCGTATTCCTCCGGTACCAGGTAACCGCCGTCGGCATCCACACCTTCCTGCAGCACGTTGGAAACCTGTTTGAAGTTGGAGCGCAAAGCCTTAAGCATTCCTGCCTTGTATTCATCAGAGGCACGACCGCGCTTTACCACAGAGTCAGCAGCAGGAGATACAGGCTTTGAGGTAAGGGGCTGATTAACGGGACGGGAAAGTTCTGCATCAATTGCCTCCTGGCGTTCAAGTCTGGCGATTTCCTTGCTCAAATCGGTAATGTCCTGTTCCATGCGGGTATAGGTGGCATCATCCTCGGCGGTAAGAGTTCCATTGTCGGTACGACGGGATTCAAGAAAGGCCTTGGCGGCATTCCATGCAGTTGCTCGCTTTTCACGAAGTTCATTTACAGTAGTCATAAAATCTCCTGGTTAGTTTCTAATAAGGTTAAGACGCTCCATCAAATCATCCACGGAGCGTTCAGTATTGGTTGGTTTTGGTTCGGTCGGCTTAGCAGAGATGCGGCATTTGGCAGAGAGCTTTTCCATCAGCGAGTTGGTAACCGCAGCCTTGGAAAAAGATGTTGCTTCAGCCGTTTCAGACACATTCTCTGGTTCTGCGCTTCTCTCTAGAATTGCATCTGCAAATCCGAGCTCTACGGCTTTATTGGCATTCATCCATGTTTCCGCATCCATAAGTCTTGAGAGTTTGGCACGGCTGAGACTGGTTTTAAGCTCGTATGCATTGATGATGGATTCCTTGACTTCTCCTAGCATGTCGATGGCTTTTTGCATTTCTGCCGAGTTGCCAAAGGCAAAGGTCATCGGGTTATGGATCATCAGCATGGAAACCGGACTCATCAGTACCTTTGTTCCTGCCATAGCGATTACCGAAGCTGCAGAGGCGGCAATGCCGTCGATCTTCACGGTTACGCTTCCCGGATATTCCATCAGCATGTTGTAGATCTGTGCGGCAGCCACACAGTCGCCTCCTGGGGAGTTAATCCAGACCGTAATATTTCCCGAACCGCTCATAAGTTCATCTTTGAAAAGCTGCGGTGTAATGTCATCGTCAAACCAGCTTTCCTCAGCGATGGTGCCGTTCAGGAACAGGATCCTTTCCGGGTTCGGTGCGTTTTGGTTTTGATCCTCCGGTGTCTCCGGCTCCGTCTGGTTCTTCCACTTCCAAAACTTTTTCATTGTTATTCTCCTTGTTTGCAAAAATTCCTGCGTCCTGCAGTTTGGTCATATTTCCGTTGATGAGATACAGATTCCCGCCAAGTTCATCCGGGATGAGATCAAGCTGCTCTAAACTTCTGATATCATTGGCTGACATCCAGCCGTTCTGCCGGGCAATGGCATAGCCGTTCATACGGCTCTGGTAATCACCGCGAAGGAGTCCGTCTACATTAAATTTCACGAAATAGTCAGGCTTTTCAGTCTCAGAAAGTAAAGCCCGGTTGAGGGATTGCTCCCATCTGATAATCCATGGCTCCAAGGTGTATTTCACGAACTCAAGAGACTGCTGTTCGATGTTGGAGAAGCTCGATTTTTCAAGGTCCCCCACCATGTGCGGCGGCACGCGGAAGATCCTCGCAATCTCATCAATCTGAAACTTCCTAGTCTCAAGGAACTGCGCCTGCTCCGGTGAAATGGAAATCGGCGTGTATTTCATGCCTTCCTCAAGTATTGCCACCTTATGGGCATTGTTTCCTGAGAAGCCTTTATTCCAGCTTTCGCGGATTGATTCAGGATTCTTTACCGTTCCCGGAAACTCCAGAATGCCTCCCGGTGTTGCACCGTTGGCAAAGAACCTGGCACCGTACTCCTCAGTGGCAATGGAGAGCCCGATGGCATTTTTAGCCATGGCAATCGGTGAGTAGCCCACCAAACCGTCAAAGCCCAGTCCCGGAATGTGCAGCACATCAGAAGGCTTTAGAGTTACATTGCCGGTCTTTCCTGTGTGCGCATCGGAATCCTGCATTTGGTAGCAGTAACAAATTCTGCCAAAGACATCTCTATCTACCGTCATGCGATTAGGCATCAGAGGATAAAGACCGATAACCTCGCCTTTGCCGTTACGGATAATCTGCGCATAGGCATTACCCCAGAGCAAAAGATGCGTCATCAGCGTCTCACGGAATACGAATGAAGTCATTTCGGGATTCGGCTCATCATGCAGAATTCGGTACAGCGGATGTTTTACAGCTCTTGTTTTACTGCCTTCATCCTGATTCTGATAAAGGTGAACCGGCAGACTCGCAATTGACTCCGACAGAATTCTCACGCAGGCATACACTGCGGTCATCTGCATGGCTGAACGTTCATTGACGTGTTTGCCGGAGGTACTGCCTCCCATCATAAAGCGGTAGCCGGAGCCGTTCAGACTGTTGGTCGGTTTTCGTTTAAACCAGCTTTTAAAAAAGTTCATAGATTCTCCTAAATAAACAGAATGCCGCGTTCATCGTAGACCGAGGCTCCGTTGTCATTGCCGCATCGGATGGCACGGTCTAACCCCATGATGGTGGCAATCGCACCGTCAATCTTCTCAGTGGATTTTTCCTTGTCGGCCTTGATGTTGCCTGCCGGATCTGTTCTGATGTAGATGTTGTCCATCATCCAGCGCAATACCGGATGACCGCCGTGAGCAAGTTTCTGCTCCAGCGTGAGTTTCATAAGCTCTTTAGTCGGTGGGGACATATCCTTAAAGCCCTGACCGAAGGGAACTACGGTAAAGCCCATGCCCTCAAGGTTCTGTACCATCTGCACGGCTCCCCAGCGGTCAAAGGCGATTTCACGGATGTTGTATTTTTTGCCGAGCTCCTCGATAAACTTCTCAATGTAGCCGTAATGAACCACATTGCCTTCGGTGGTTTCGAGAAATCCCTGTCTCTGCCAGACGTCATAAGGCACGTGGTCACGGCGGACTCGAAGTTCCAGAGTGTCTTCCGGAATCCAGAAATAAGGCAGAATGCAGAATTTCTCCGCCTCAGTTCTCGGAGGAAAGACCAGCACGAAAGCGGTGATGTCGGTGGTGCTTGATAAGTCGAGACCGCCGTAACATACACGGCCTTCAAGCTCATCAGGATTAACCGCAAAGGAGCAGCCATCCCATTTCTCAAGCGGCATCCAGCGGATTGACTGTTTTACCCATTGGTTGAGGCGAAGCTGTCTGAAGGCATTCTCTTCACCCGGATTCTGTCTTGCTGATTCGCAGGCGGCCTGAACCTTATCGATGCCGACGGTAATTCCGAGTGATGGATTGGCCTTTTTCCATACTTCCGGATCTGTCCAATCATCATCCTCGGCAGCCCCATAAATCACCGGGTAAAAAGTAGGATCGATCTTTCTGCCCTCAAGAATGTCCTTTGCTTTCTGATGGGTTTCGTAGCAGATGGAATTGGTGTCGGTTCCCGCAGTGGTGATCAAAAAATACAGAGGCTGCATTCGGGCATCACCGGAGCCCTTGGTCATTACGTCAAAAAGCTTTCTGTCAGGCTGAGTATGAAGCTCATCAAAGACCACACCATGAATGTTGAAGCCATGCTTTGAGTAGGCCTCCGCCGAAAGCACCTGATAAAAGCTGTTGGTCGGGGTGTAGATGATGCGTTTCTGCGAGGCGAGAATTTTGACTCTCTTGTTTAAAGCCGGACACATCCTCACCATGTCGGCAGCCACATCAAATACTATGGTTGCTTGCTGACGGTCTGCGGCACATCCGTAAACCTCGGCTCGTTCCTCTCCGTCACCGCAGGTAAGAAGCAGTGCCACGGCTGCTGCAAGCTCAGACTTACCCATCTTCTTCGGTATTTCAACGTAGGCCGTATTAAATTGCCGATAGCCATTCGGCTTTAAAGTTCCGAAGAGATCTCGAATAATCTGCTCCTGCCAGTCGATAAGTTCAAAATGCTTTCCTGCCCAGGTTCCCTTGGTGTGACAGAGAGCCTGAATAAAGTTCACTGCGTAGTCGGCAGCATCCTTGTCATACACGGACTTCTTTGCCTTGAACTTTGTGGGGATGTATTTTTTAAGTTTCCGCATTGCCATCTGCTCACCTCCTTACAGGCATAAAAAAAGACCGCCGAAGCGATCTCTCTGGGTATAAAAAAGGAGTCGTTATGGCTCCGTACTAATTGTTGGCGTTCTTCATCGCCCATTCAATGGCATGACCTTCATCTTCAAAATCCACACCGCTTACCTCGCGGATTCCGATTTCACCTTCGCAGGAGGTGTCGTCGGAAAGGAACTCGTAAACTGCGCCGTAGTAGGATGGCTTGCCGGCTCCGTTCCAGTAGTGGCCTGCAAGGATCACCTTGTCGCCGTATCTCAAGGTTTTGCTCCAGCGGCATTCCAGATCCTCCGGAGTGGAAGGATTCGGTAATCTGTAGGTTCTTGCTCTTTCTGTCATCTTGCTCATTTTTAAGTCTCCGTTGTTGTTCTCGATGACTGTATATTCGCTCTGTACCAAAGGTATAGCAAGTTAATAAGTATCTGATTTTGTACTATTTTTCGGAGTTAAAAAGGAGGCCTGTTCCGACCTCCTGCTGTTCAATTCTTTTCGTTCTTAACCCTCAACTCTAAAAAGGTAGCCGTGGGCTTTCTCGTGTTTGTCGCTGTTCCATTCAGTGTAGCGGCTGTTGATCTCAACCAGTCCCTCAAGGGTACATCCGGCCTCCTTGAAAAGCCATGCGGTTTCCACTGCGTGACTCCATCCGGAGGAAAAGGTGAATCGCTCTATTCCGTTCTGTCTCATGGCTTCAATCAGCTTTGCCGCTTCGTTATCCCAGACCACTTCGCTGATGTCGAGGTAATCGTTGCCGCTGTCTCTGGAAACCTCGTACTCGTTAAAAAGGCGGCAGGCTTCTCTGCCAAGCTCCTTAAGTTCATCCCAGACTGCCTTGTAGGCGGCTCTTGCGGTGTTCTTCTCATCCTCGGTCCTGGCTGCGTTGTAGGCGTTCTTTGCATCCCTGATGCGGTTGTAAAAGTTCTCGAAAGTGTTCATGTTTAACTCCTTGAAAAATGTACCTTCCTGTTCGTTTTGTTGTGTTCATATTCGCTCTGAAGGTACACTATAGCAAGTCAATAAACCCAGTATTTTCAACTATTTACAAGGTTTTTCAGCGAGCTTTTCACGGATAATTTCGAGGACTTTTTTCTGCTTTTCCTTCGGTATTCCGGCGGCCTCCAAAGCCTCCAGAGTTCCGCAGTCGGGGCAGATTGGAGTATTGTCGTCTTTTCGAGAAAGAGCCGGATGGCCGGTGTAGGTTTTGCCGCAGAGCGGGCATACTTTCGGTTCGTTTTTATCAGTCTTCATTCTGTAATCCTTATGATGGAATCAAATCGTTAAACCGAGCGGTGCGGGAGTTTTGGACTCTCCGCCATCCGCCTTACGGTGTTCATATTTGCTCTTAATGCACACCTTATCAAGTCAATAAATCCTTTATTTTCAATGGTTTAACGCTATTTCATCACTGGTTTCCAGACTTATGTTGAGAGCCTTATAAATGAAGTTTTCGTCAAAGCCGAAGGCCTCGTAACCGTCAAGGCAGATATCAACGTACCGCTGGGAAGGAACACCGATTTCGCGCTCTTCGTGCATGATGTAGATGAAGGCCTTAAGCTTTCTTACCCGGCGGTCGCTGATGCAGATTACCGGAATTTCAACTTCCGTCTTGTAGTAGAAATTCGGATAGCCTTCGTAGCGGTCAAGGGAAAGTTCATCATCAGCCGTTACCTCCCATACCGCCACCGGAACTTTGGCTCCTTTCTTTGGCTCGATGGTGAGGTAGGCTCCGCTTTTGCTTCCCTTAAACAGCAACTCAAAATCCGGTATTTTGGAGGTGCCTACAACCCTTGCCCCTGGGCAGCGATAGCTCATCTGGTCAATGTTCAAGTTACTGCCGTAGGCGATGTAATATCTCTTTGTCATAATCTTTTCCTTTCGTTTTGGTTTAACTCCGGAAGGCTTACCCTTCTACTGCCGAAACCCCACTCAAGGGGCCGGCAGGAGGAGGCTAAGTCCTCGCTGGGGGTTTAGGCTCTTCCGAACCGGAAGGCTGCGTTTCCGCTAAGGTTGCGGGTTAAAATCTCGCGGGCTGTTGCAAATTCCTCACCGATGAATCCGAGGCGCAGGAGCCAGGTTCTCATCGCAAACTTTGGATTTTCGTGCTGCTGTGGCTTAGGGCTTGCGGTTCTTACTTCCTTTGCCATCTCGCTTAAGGCCAGGCAAAGTTGAATGTAGCTCTTAAGCTGTCCGGCGTGGATGCCGTTCTGCTTTCCGCCTGCAGGTGCGTCAAACTGGAAAAGTCTGAACTCAACCGTGCCTTTGGTGAAGGTGGCGTGGAGGTTAAGCATTCTGTAGCGTGATGCGTTGTAATGGTGGTCTCTGCCGTAGTTTTCCCCCTGGCTGGTGTACCAGATGTCGCTAAGTTCTTCTTTTGTCTGTGGCTTCTTTTTGTTGAGCTCCTTAAGGAATCTTGGGTCTACCGTTCTGCAATATCTTGCCATGCGGTGCTGGTCAAGCTTCAGGGCTTCGGCTAAAAGGCTCTCGTGGCTTGCCATCAGGTTCGCAAGGTTGCGCAGAGTCTTTGCGGTGTGGTCTGCTGCTCCGATGTGGATGTGAACTCCGCATCCGCGGGTAGCGTCGCTCTTGGCTCCGGCCTTGCGCAGTCTTCTGCAAAGCTCCTGCAGGGTTTCGATGTCGCTGTAGTTCAAAATCGGGGTAACCATTTCGCACTTGTGGGCATCGTCGCCTGCGATGCTTACGTCCTTCTGGAACTTCCATTCGCGTCCCTCGGCGTCCCAGGCGCTAACCGTGCTGTAGCCGTTGCGGTAGGCGGTATCTTCAACCCTGTGGGTCCCGAAGAATTCTGCGGCAATTCTGGCTGCGTCCTTGCGGGTGATGCTGTTCATCTCAACTTCAACTCCAATTGTCTGGTTCATAAGGTTTGCAATCTGCTTTAAGGTTTTTTCTTTCATTTTTGTGCCTTCTTTTTGGTTAATGTTTGTTCGTTTTGTTGTGTGTATATTCACTCTGAAGGCACACTATAGCAACTTAATAATCGATTATATTTCGATATTTATTTTGTATATAAATCATTGATTTACTTGCTATTTTTGACGATTCTACATACGTCTTCTCCGAAGGCTACGCTAAGTCCTGAACCGTTATCCCAGCGGACCATAATCGAACCAATGTCATCAACTCCGGTGACGGTTCCGAGGGTTCCCGGAGGCGGAGCCTGCACATCATCCATTCTGATAAGTTCAACCCGTGTTCCTTTTGGAAATTCCATGCGAAGACGTTCTACTGTTTTTCTATTCGGAAACTTCATCGTTAACTTCCTCCTTGGTCTGTACAGTTTTAAAGGCTGAACTTCCATCAAGGTTGGAAAGTAGAATTTTGCGGCTCTTTTTAAACTCCTCACCGATAAAGCCTAAGCGCAGCAGGAAACATCTGAAGGCATACTTTTCATTGTCTACCTCCCTCACCCTTGCCGTGACTCGTTTCTGCTCTGTGCTCATTTTGCAGATGGCGGCAATGAACTGGGTGTAGGCCAGGGCACAGTCAGGAGCTGGATCAATGAACCATGGAAAGGAAATCCTGTCCTCTTGTATTTCAAAGGCAAGGTTATCAATGCCCAGTGCCTTGCGGATCAAATTTCCCTTGGCATCAAGGAGCTTCTGCAGGTTTCCGGTGTTTACCTTATCGGCAGGAATTTCAATGGTGAGGACATTCGGTTCTGGAACTTTAAGCTCTTTGTCTTCGGACTTGTCGGCGGTTCCATCAAAGCCTGCCTCGGCAAGTTCGTTTAAAAGATCACCCGGATCAACCTTATCGTCATAAACCAGATTGCCGTCCCTCGTTACGGTGAAATCGCCAATCTGATAGTTCATACTTGGGGTTCCCTGGTATTCAGCCTTAATTCCGGTAATCCTTGAAATAGCCTTGACCAGTTCCTTGCGCTCTGCGCCTTTGAGGTTAAATTCGATCTTCATCGTTATGTCTCCATGTTTGTGTTCGTTTTCGTTAGGGACATATTTGCTCTGTCAAAACACTATATCAAGTCAATTTACGCAATATGAGCAACTATATCTTGTGTTTTTGATTAAGTTTGCTCAGACTCAATTTCACCAGCCACTTCCGAATAGGCGTAGGTCAATCCATCCCTGATAACCGAAACACCACTAGAGTCCCCTACCTGCTCGATGTATCTCTTCACGATCACGTCGGCGTACTTCGGATCAAGCTCGATAGTGTGGCAGATACGTCCGGTCTGCTCGCAGGCAATCAGAGTGCTGCCTGAGCCGCCGAATGGATCAAGCACGATACAGTTAGTTAGGCTTGAGTTCATTATCGGATAGGCAATCAGAGCCACCGGCTTCATGGTCGGATGCTCACCGTTCTTTTTGGATTTTTCAAATTCCCAGATGGTAGTTTCCTTTCTGCCGGAATACCATTGATGCTTGCCGTTCTTCTTCCATCCAAAAAGGCAAGGTTCATGCTGCCACTGATAAGGAGAGCGACCAAGCACCAGGGATGGCTTCTTCCAAATACAGCAACCGGATAGATAAAAGCCTGCATCCGAGAATGCCTTACGGAAATTGAGCCCTTCGGTATCGGCATGGAATACATAAATCGAAGCATCATCAGCCATGGCTTTTTCCATGCCGGTAAAGGCATCAAACAGAAATTGGTAGAAGGAATCGTTGTCCAGATTATCGTTCTGTATTTTTCCGGCGGAGCCTTCATAGTTCACGTTGTATGGTGGATCGGTTACTATCAGGTTGGCCTTCTTTCCTGCCATGATGAGCTCGTAGCTTTCAGCCTTGGTGCTGTCTCCGCAGAGGAGTCGATGCTGGCCTAAGCACCATAAGTCGCCCTGCTTCGTGATGGTCGGTTTTTGAAGTTCGGCATCAACATCGAAGTCATCCTCCTTGATTCCGTCCTTAACGTCATCCTTGAAAAGTTCATCGAGCTCAGCAGGTTCAAAGCCGGTAAGGGATACATCAAAATCAACGCCTTGCAGGTCAGCTATCAAATCTGCCAGCTTATCGTTATCCCATTCACCGCTGATTTTATTGAGCGCGATGTTCAGAGCCTTTTCATGCTCCACGTCCATGTCGATGATGACGCAATCCACCTCGGTCATTCCTAAATCCTGGAGGACCTTAAGGCGCTGGTGGCCACCGACAACACAGCCGGTTCTACTGTTCCAGATCACCGGTTCAACATAGCCGAACTGCTCAATGGAGCGTTTCAGCTTTTCGTATTCCGGATCACCGGGTTTTAAATCCTTGCGGGGGTTGTAGTCCGCTGGAAGAAGTTCTGTAACTTTTTTCTTTTCGATCAGCATTGTGTGTTTATCCTTTTCTGCGGAGCAGCTGCTCCATCATGTCGTTAGGGTTGCCGCCCTCATAGTCAGTGGTGCAGTTTTGCTTAACAACGTCGTAAATTTCATACCAGAGCAGATTCGCGCTTTTCTGGTACTGCTGAGACATCGCCACAAACGGTGAGGTAATCACGCCTCCGGTGGTCGGGTGCTTGCCGAGCAGACCGTAGGAGCTGGTGGCCTCCTCGCACTGAATGTATCTGGCAAATGCCTGAGCATAGGCTTCAATAAGTCTTGGATTCACCAGTCGCTCACAGCCGCGCTCCTTGAGCCACAGCCATGTCTCTTTGAAAATCTCATCAGCGCCGAGAGGCTCTCCGTTTTTCTGCCGGGCTGACAGGTATTCACTCGGTTTCGGCATATCGAGACCTTCGAGCACAGCGCCTTCCAGCAAATCAACTGAATCAAGCTCTGATGGTGTAAGTGTCGGTAAGTCGTTATCCATGATTCTTACCGACTGACCTTTCTGAATTTTTTCTACGGCGGACAGAGGTTTATCTCCGGCACGGACTCGTCTGCCGCCACGGTTGGTACCGTCCTTGGCCATTATTTTTTCTCCTTGTTTGGGGGACCAGGGGTTAATACCCTGTTTGAATCGGCGTTTTTCTGCGTGGAGGGAGGGGCCCGAAGCTTTTCGACGGGGTTTTGGAGATTCTGACCGCCCCTGGGGGCCTTAAAGCGCGATAATCATCACTTGTTGGAAGCGTAATCCTTTACTTTTCTGCTCCATCTGTCGCCCATTTCACCGTGAATCCTGGCATGACAGGCTTTACATACAGCTTTTAGGTTGCTTATGTCGTGGGTTCCGCCCTGAGATAGCGGTTTTATGTGGTGGACAGCCTCGGTCGGTGTATATCTTCCTTCCGCAAGGCAGACCTCGCAGAAAGGGTGCTCCGAGGCATAAGTCTTTCTGATGAACGTCCATGCCTTTCCGTAGCGTTTTCTTGCCATTGGATCACGCTGATACTTCTCGTAGCGTCTTGCCTCAGTCTTTGCATGTTCCTCGCAGAACCTGCCGTCAGTGAGTTTCGGGCATCCGGGATAGGAACATGGTCTTTTTGGTTTTCTTGGCATTTCGTTTTTCCAATAAAAAAGGCCCTGCAACCGGATGGTGGCAGAGCCTGAAATGAAAAAACTCTGGGGGATTACCCTCAGAGCTTTTGTACCTCAACACCTCAAGGAAACCTCAAGGTTGTTTGTTTACTAAATCGACATTGTAATGATATAACAGGATTAAACTCTCATTCAATCACATTTACTCTCATTTACTCTCATTTTGCAAAATATTTTTAAAGCCTCACCGTGAAGGCGGTAAATATGCTGCGGAGAGTAATGCATGTCTTCCGAAATCTTATCCCAAGACTCGCAGAATATGTATCTCTTGACCAGCAGATCCTCGTAGTCATAATTCCCGATTTTATGAATCGCCCGGGTAATATCGCACTTCACCCCAACAAGATCTGCCATGGCATCACAAAGTTCCCTCTGCAGTTCAATGATTTTCTGCGTACAGTCCTCAAGCTTGTAACTCGGAGTGGTGCTCTTAGGCATATCGGAATAAGTAACAGTGCAGTTGTTCACCAGAGCCTTGTAATGCTCAATCTGATTTTTCAGAGTATTAACATGTCTTTCGAGGTTAATCCCTCTCATCAAAAAGTCTTTTGCGTTCATTTACACCTCCGCTTTAACCGCATCAATCAGTGCGTTCTGGGTTAATTCTTTTTTGTTCAAAGCCGTCAGAATCCTCTCGTCAATCGTTCCCTTCGTGATAATGTGCTGGATCACCACGGTGCCGGAGGTCTGCCCCTGTCTCCAGAGTCTTGCGTTGGTCTGCTGATACAGTTCCAGCGACCAGGTAAGACCGAACCACACCAGAGTGCTGCCGCCTGACTGAAGGTTTAAGCCATGTCCCGCTGATGCAGGATGAATCATGGCTACAGGAATCTTCCCGGCATTCCAGTCGATGATGTCCTGACTCGACTTAATCTCCCTCACCTTGAAACGCTTTCTGATCCTCTCAAGGTCATGCTTGAACCAGTAAGCCACAAGGATAGGATTGCCGTTGGCCGATTCGATAATGTCCTCCAGGGCATCAAGCTTTCTTTGGTGAAACTCCACGATATTCCTGTCATCATCGTAAATCGCACCGTTGGACAGCTGACTTAACTTGTTGGTAAGGGATGCCGCATTGGAAACCGTAATCTCACCTGCAGAAAGAGTCAGCACCAGTTCTGATTTCAGCTTTTCGTACTGCTTTCGCTCATCGTCAGACAGCACCACCTCGCATTGGGAGGAAATCAGTTCCGGCATGTTCAGATGGTCGGTACACTTCATGGAAATGGTGATGTCTGAAATTCTGCGGTAGATTTCTTCCTCAGCATCAGGTCTCGGCTTATAGGAAAACACCATCTGGCTGTTGCGCTTATCCGGCATAAAGAAAGCCTCTCTGTATCTCGTGATGAACTTTCCCAGGCGCTCACCCATGTCCAGCAGCCGGAACTCCGACCACAGATCCATCAGACCGTTTGAGGAGGGGGTACCGGTAAGACCTACAATGCGGTTTACCTTTGGTCTTACCTTCATCAGCGCCTTAAAACGCTTTACCGTGTGGTTCTTGAAGGAGGACAGTTCATCAATCACCACCATATCGAAATCGAAGTATCCGCTTTCCACCAGCCAGTCCACATTCTCACGGTTGATGATGGTGATGTCGGCATTCCTTTCCAGTGCCGCCCTGCGTTCTGCCGGAGTCCCTATCGCCACCGCATAAGTGAGATGCTTTAAATGTTCCCACTTGGCAACTTCCATCGGCCAACTGTCTCTGGCAACCCGCAGAGGTCCGATAACCAGAATCTTATGCACCTCGAAAGAATCAAACAGCAGATCAGCCATGGCCGTCAGTGAAATAACCGTTTTCCCGAGCCCCATATCGAGCAGTATGGCTGCCACAGGATGGGACTTTATGTACTCCACGGCATATTTCTGATAATTATGCGGTTTAAAGTTCATCAAGCATCTCTCCTATCTGTTCAATCCCGTCAATCACATACACTCTGAAACCTAACTCCTTCAGCATTCGGTGCCTTGCCATCTGCAGTGCTCTCGGATGCATCCCGGGAGCTTTTAGTTCGGCAAAGGCGCATACACCTTGAGGCAGCAGGAGCAGTCTGTCAGGCATTCCGGCAAACCCCGGTGATACGAACTTCGGCGCAATGCCTCCTCTGTCTTTCACGGCAGTTACCAGTTTCTGCTCAATCTGCTTTTCTGAATAACTCATCAACAAACTCCCGTGCAATAAATTGCTCTTTTCATTTTTAATCCTTTCAGTGGACAGAATGGACGGACAGCACCCGTTTTTCCTATTAATGCGTATATACGTATATTTAGGTGTGTAATACCTTCTAAAAGCACTTTTATCTCTATATAGAAGATCTTGTCCGTCCGTCCCTTAATAACTATTTTTTAACCATAAAACCTTTGGACACTTCCTGATGATCGGGACAAGCTACTTCTGACTTGTCCTGACATACAGTCTCTGTCTACCGTAGAAAGGCAGTTGTCTCCTGTCATTGGTACGCTCCCACCCTTTCAGCCGCTTCATCATGGCAGCGATGCTGTAGCTGTCTTTAGTCTGAATATCCTCGGGACGTTTGCCGAAACACTCGCACCAGATTTCAAGGTTCGATACCTCGGTACGCTGAACTGTGCCCTTCTGACGTGTAGTGTCGGAAGGATCAAGGATGTAACTCCTTCGTTCGTGGATATCCAGTGAGTTCCAGTTGTCAGGCAGTAAGGTATCAAGGTATTCCTGCAGCAGACCTTCACGGTCATCCTGCTCCATGGCAAGTCTCTGCTCCTCCTCCGCAAAGGACTCCAGATGCTGTGGCAGGTAAAGCTCCTGCCCGTTCTCGCACAGCACCTTCACCTCCGCCCAGATCTGCTCGACTATCTCCGGGGTTAAATCCCATGGCTTGTATCTACCCCTGCCTGTAACCTTCACGTTCCAGAATCTGCGGTTGCCCGTAATGTCTCTTAGGTAGCCGGTTTCACTGTTGGTGGTACCGAAGAAAAGACACTGTCTCGGATGCGTCACGGCACGTTTGGCGAATGCGGCACGATACTGATCGTCACGTCTGGAGATAAAGGCCTTAACCTTGTCGATATCGGCCTTTTTCATGCCCGCAAGTTCGCTTATTTCATGGAACCACACCCCCTGCAGTTTCTCGGCTGCGGTCTTGTCGTTCATGTCGAATATAGTCAGGCAGTCGGAATAAAACCCCATGCTCAGAATAAGAATGATGGTTGACTTGCCTATGCCCTGTGGACCGTTGAGGATTAAGATCTGATCGTACTTAATCCCGGGAACGTAGATTCTTTTGTACCCGGCACACAGATGGATGCGGGTAACCGTCCGGGTGTATTCGTTGTCCTCCGCTCCCAGGTAGTCAATCAGCAGTGTTTCAACGCGCTTGACTCCGTCCCACGGTTTCAGACTTTCAAACCGCAGCTTGATGGGATGATAACCTCTGTCATCCGCCACTTTGGTTACTGCAATGTTGAGGTTTCTGTCGGAAAAACAGCCGTAGTAATCCTCCAGGTAGCACACCAGATGTGCATCATCCACATCTCTCCAGAATCCCCCGGGATGTTTCCATGGAACATTCCCCACGATCTCAAGGTTATCTGCCAGCTGATTGAACCGGATACACTTGAGATTCTTATCCCTGGTAAGGATCAGCCGGAGGTTGTAGGTGCAGTTCTCCAGCTCGGTACTGCGGCTCTTGTATTTAAGTTTCTTTTTCCACTCATCGTCGCCTTCAATTTCCGGATCTGCGAAGTCGCTCTTTGCCTCCGCTATACGTTCATTGGCTAGAGCCACCCTCACTTCATCCTGCTGCATGGCAAAATCGCACATTGCCTTGAAGGATGCCTTTACGTCGAGATCCTTGAACAGACCGAGCCTTACTGCATCAAAGGCATTGCACAGGATCTGATATGCGGGATCTTTGGCATGAAAGGAAATAATGAACTTATCCTCGATGACAATTACACCGGCAGTGCTGCCGGAGCCGATCAGGTGATAGCGGTTATCACTCTGAGTTGCCTCATACTTATTTGCAAGAAAGGTATCAACCGCCTTGTTAATCGGGAAATAGACCCGGTTGAATACACCCACAATGCCGGTCTTGGTCAGAGGATCCTGAACCTGTTTTCCGGCATTCTCGTGAGGCTTTCTTTCCCTTGAAGATCTCGGAAGTTTCAGAGGATCCTGCCATTCCGGGTACTGAGCCAGAAACCTGTCGGGATCGAGCCATTCCTTTTCCACTTCCTTAAAGATGTATTCACCATCGCACGGAGTACTTGGCAGAAACATCAGTTGATTGACTCTGAAGGAACACTCGTCGAACTGCTCAATACCAAACTGCTGCGCCAGATATCTGGCTATAGCCTGAAACTCATCCGGGGTTACATCCCTTGTAAGAGGAATAACGACCCTTGCCCTGGGAGCCTTCGGTGTATGTCCGTGGGTGGTGTAAAGGAACGAGGTATAAGGAACCCTGTTTTCAAAGTCTTCAATAAAGCCCTGTTCAAGCATGTCACCATCAAGCATTATGGCGGATCGGCTTTTGACCTTATCTATCTGTCTGATCCCGTCAATAAGCACACCTGCAACAATACCGCCGTGGTCTTTGGCTTCAGTCTTTTCGTCACGGCTCATATGAGCATACTGGGCAACCGTCTCCGAAGTACGGTAGGTTTTTCTGAACCTGTCTTTCAGCTCTCCGTACCCGGAGGTCTGATTTGCCCATTTATAAGCCTTGCAGCTGTTGGCGCAGGCTATATTAAGTTTTCTCATTAAATCTCCTTCATCTTAGTCATTAACCTTAAGGCACTGGTCATGGATGACATCACTGGCAAAGTTGAGAGCCTTTCTGACTGCATCAACCCCGTCATCACCGCTGGCGGCAATTTCAAAGCCGACCACTTTTTTCTTTTCGTTGATTACCGGAAGAAAGCAGAAATCACCGCCAAGGCTTTCAAGCGAAACATAGGCTCTGCCCCCTCTGCGACGTTCCTTTCCTCCCTTAAATCCTGTGGTTCCCGCCTCAATGCGAAGTCCGGTTGTCTTACGTTCAAAGGTCTTAAACAAGACCCCGTTTATACACGCCTGTTTTTCTTTAACTGCGTACATTCAAGTTCTCCTGATAGACATAAAAAAATCCTCGAGGGTGGCTTTTCCGCCCTCTTAATCTCTAATGCCCAGAAGTACCCCGCTTTTACAAAAAATCTTTAAAAAATTTCCAACAGTCTTCTTCCTCTATTTCCAGGCATAAAAAGATGTTTGTAAAAACCGCCGGGTTCTGGGCATTAGGCAGTGAAGGCACAGAAAACCGCTACTGAAAAAAGTTAAAAATTTTTTGTAAAAGCCACCCGGTTCTGGGCATTAGGTAGTGAAAGCGCAGAAAACCGCTGCTGAAAAAAAGTTAAAAATTTTTTGTAAAAGCAGTCCGGTTCTGGGCATTAGGTAGTGAAGGCGCAGAAAACCGCTGCTGAAAAAAAGTTAAAAATTTTTTGTAAAAGCAATCCGGTTCTGGGCATTAGGTAGTGAGGGCACTTAAAAACCGCCCCGCTGAAATTGAAACAAACTTATGAGGTCAATCCCATGAAAAAGAAAGACATTACTGTTCTTATCGATGGATTCCGCAGGCTGAGCGCGGATGCCGCTGAAATAGCTGAACTGCTTTCAGGTACGGAAACCACTTCTAAAAAGACAGTTGAAGTTCAGGCTGAACCCGAAACTCCGGCTCCCGCTGCCGAGGAAACTCCGGCCAAGGTTTACACCTTCGAGGAAGTACGAGGCATTCTCTCCGACAAGGCCAGATCCGGTTTCAGAGCCGAGGTTAAGGCACTGCTCACCTCTCATGGTGTAAAGCAGTTATCCGACATCACCGATCCTACTGTATTTGCAGAGCTGGTAGCTGAAGCGGAGGTACTGGGTAATGGCTAAACACGCTTATCTGTCAGCGTCAGCCAGTCACCGCTGGTTAGCCTGTCCCCCGAGTGCAAAGCTCTGCGCTGAACTTGAAGATCAGTCAAGCCCGTATGCACAGCAGGGAACAGACGCTCACGAACTCTGTGAGTATCTGGTGACTAAGGCTCTTGGACGCGATGCAAGTGATCCGACTCCGCACCTCTCCTTCTATGACGCAGAAATGCAGGAGGCCGCTGATGGCTACTGCGGCTTTGTCATGGAGCAGGTTTCGGCTACGAAGGAACACTGTTCAGATCCGCTGGTATGCGTTGAGCAGAGACTCGACTTCTCCAGATGGGTAAAGGACGGATTCGGTACCGGAGACTGCGTGATTGTGGCAGATGATTTGCTGCACATCATCGATCTGAAATACGGTGTCGGTGTTCTTGTAACGGCATCCGGTGAAGACGGTACCGGGAACAGTCAGCTTAAATGCTATGCCCTGGGTGCTCTTGATACCTTCGGTGCTCTTTATGACATCAGGCGCATCAGACTCAGCATCTATCAGCCAAGACGCGACAACGTTGACACCTTCGATATGTCTGCCGACGAACTGCTGAAATGGGCTGATGAGGTACTGAAACCGACTGCCGAGCTGGCTTATGAAGGCGGTGGAGAGTTCCATGCCGGAGATCACTGTCAGTTCTGCAAGCTTAAGGCTACCTGCAGAGCCAGAGCTGAATACAGCATGGAGCTGGCGAAGTACGACTTTGCCGATGCCCCGACGCTGGACAGCACCGAGATTGCGGCAATTCTGCCCCAGATAGACTCTCTGGTCTCATGGGCAGACGACATCAAAGCCTATGCACTTGAGCAGGCTTTATCCGGTGTCCGTTATCCGCACTTCAAACTGGTGGAAGGCAGAAGTATTCGCAAATACACCGACGAAAATGAGGTGGCAAAGGTCGTACAGAATGCCGGGTACGATCCGTTTGAGAAAAAGCTCCTGGGAATCACTTCGATGACCAGGCAGTTAGGCAAAAAGAAGTTCGAAGAACTGTTGAGTGGGCTTGTTATCAAGCCCGTTGGTAAACCTGTGCTTGTTTCAGACACGGATCCCCGTCCTGAATTCAACACTGCTAAATCTGATTTTAATGATAAGGAAATTTAATTATGGCCAATACAGCTAAAACCCCTACTAAAGTAATTACCGGTCCTAAGACCATCTTCTCTTACCTTAACGTTAACGAGCCTAAGGTTCCTATGGGCGGCGGAACTCCGAAGTACAGCGTTTCGCTGATCATTCCTAAGTCCGACACCGTGACCGTCAACAAGATCAAGGCCGCCATCAAGGCTGCCTACGATGAAGGTCAGTCCAAGCTCAAGGGCAACTCCAAGTTCGTTCCGGATCTTGATGCACTTAAGACTCCGCTGCGTGACGGTGATAAGGATCGTAAGGGTGATCCTGCATATGCCAACTCCTACTTCGTGAACGCCAACAGCACCACCAAGCCTGGTGTGGTTGATGCAGATCGACAGGACATCATCGATACCTCTGAGCTTTACTCCGGTATCGTCGGCAGAGCATCCATCAACTTTTACGCCTACAACTCCAACGGCAACAAGGGTATCGCCTGCGGTCTCAACAATCTGCAGAAACTCGCTGATGGTACCCCGCTTGGCGGTCACAGCCGTGCCGAGGATGACTTCGCAGATCTTGATGATGAAGACGATGAGGATTTCTTAGGTTAATCCGGTAATTTCTGATAATCCTGGCGGTGGGCATGCCTGCCGCCTTTATGACAAGAGGTGTAAATATGGATATTGATTTTATGCAACTTGCATTGATGTACGCACTGTTCTTTTCTTTTGCCTTTCTTGGAGCAGGTATTGCCCATCTCATCACGATGGCACTCAGGAAGTTCAGAGGCAGACAATCCGGAGGTACAGACAGATGGAATGCGGACTGACTCCCGAAGAAATTTCACTTATGAAGTTTGCCTTCGGATTTGTTATCGGAACCGTGCTCGGCATCATCACCGGCAATCTGGTTGATCTGGTGAGATACCTGTGGAACAGACGATTACACCGTAAATAGATGTATCAGGGGCGACGGTTTATCTGCCGCCCTTTTTTAATGAGGATTGGAATTATGAAAATAGAATCGCTCAGCGTGGATTTGGAAACCCGGAGCAGCATAGACATTACAAAGGCTGGAGTCTACAAGTATGCTGAATCACCTGATTTCGACATTCTGCTTTTTGGGGTTTCCGTTAACGGAGGTCCCGTTGCCGTATATGATCTTGCCACCGGAGACAAAGTACCGGAGGAAATCATCGCCGCCCTGTCGGATGATTCCGTTACCAAGTGGGCCTATAACGCCTCCTTTGAAAGAGTCACTTTGTCAGTATGGCTGAGACGGAATTATCCACAGCACTTTTCCACATACAGCATTGAGGGAGATCCGGTTCAGAAGTATTTAGATCCGGCAGCATGGAAATGTACCCTGGTATGGGCAGCCTATAATGGACTCCCCCTTTCACTCGATAAAGTTGGTGCCGTACTTGGCTTTGAGGAGCAGAAACTCAAGGAAGGAAAGGAACTCATCCGTTACTTCTGTATGCCGAGCCGAACAGCCGGTCGTAAGTGGAATCTGCCGGAGCACGCACCGGAGAAGTGGGAACTGTTCAAGAAATACAACCGACGTGACGTTGAGGTTGAAATGCAGATCCAGCAAAGGCTGAAGAATTACCAGGTACCGGACTTCGTCTGGGATGAGTATCACCTGGATCAGGAAATAAACGACCGCGGCATCATGATTGATAGACAGCTCGTAGAACAGGCTATCAGAATTGATGAACAGACCAAAAAAGACCTTATGGCAAGAATGCAGAAACTCACCGGACTCGATAACCCGAACTCAGTCATGCAACTTAAAGGTTATCTGGCAGACAACGGTCTGGAAACTGAAACTCTTGGTAAAAAAGATATTGCCGCCCTGCTTAAGTCCGTCCCGGCAGATATGGCAGAGGTACTTGAACTCCGGCTGCGGCTTGCCAAATCATCAGTTAAGAAGTACCAGGCAATGCAGAATGCTGTATGCAATGACGGCCGCTGCCACGGAATGTTTCAGTTTTACGGGGCTAACCGCTCTGGTCGATGGTGTCTTACAGGAGATCACGAGGTCCTTACCCCAGATGGCTGGCAGAGACTTGATGCATGGAAAGGAGGATCAATCGCTTGCTGGAACTCAACCTCTGCGGCAGTGTCTTTTCAGCTTGCCGAGCAAGTTTCCTTTGACTACACAGGACCAATGTACACCTACCACGATGGCAGAATCGATCAGTGCTCCACACCAGATCACAAGATGTGTGTTCAACGCAGATGCGGCTCTCCATGGACGGACATGACAGTTGAGGAAATGGCAACCTGTCGCCCTAGCATTCCGATGCACGGCTACAGATATCATCGAGGTTGTGCTAACCCTGTATGGTTACGCGTTCTGATAATGACTCAGGCAGATGGACATTACACAGCCGATGGTTCTGTCAGATACCATTTCAAAAAACAGAGAAAGATTGAACGTTGTAAACACCTTTTGAGAAAGGCTGAAATATCGTTTATAACATCCGAGCAAAAAGATACAACAGTCATCACCGTTCATGCCAGGGCTGTGCCTCTGTGGCTCAGAGAGTTCAGAACCAAGACTTTCGGCTTCTGGCTACTTGATGAGAATCCTGACATTTTCTTTGATGAATTGCCGAATTGGGATGGCTATTATGCCGCTCCAAACAGCATCCAATATTCCACATGTAACAGGCAGAATGCCGATATTGTTCAGGCTTTGGCACACATGTCTGGGAGATGTGCATCGATGCGAGTAAAAAAGCATAACGAAAAGAATGCCAATTGGCATGATGCCTATATTGTGGATATCTGGCTAACCCCGGGGGACAGCCATGAAATCAGAGTGAAACCAACGATAACTGACTTTAGCGGAAAGGTTTATTGTGCCGTCTCCCAGACTGGTTATTTTTTGGTACGCCGAGGAGGGAAAGTATGGGTTACAGGAAACAGCGGACGCCTTGTGCAATTGCAAAATCTGCCTCAGAACCATATGTCAGATTTGGAACAGGCTCGTGATTTGGTGAAAGCCGGTGACTATGAAATGCTAAATATGCTGTATGATTCCGTTCCGAATGTTCTATCAGAGTTAATCCGTACAGCTTTCATCCCACGTCCCGGTTACAAGTTTATCGTCAGCGACTTCAGTGCCATTGAAGCAAGAGTGTTGAGTCACCTGGCAGGCGAACAATGGCGAACAGATGTATTCCGCAATGGCGGTGATATTTACTGCGCCAGCGCCAGCCAGATGTTCCACGTTCCCGTAGAAAAGCACGGAGCCAACAGCCATTTAAGGCAGAAAGGCAAAATAGCGGAACTCGCCCTTGGTTACGGCGGCTCTGTCGGAGCACTTAAAGCCATGGGAGCACTCGATATGGGGTTATCCGAGGATGAACTGCAACCGCTGGTTAATATGTGGAGGAACTCAAATCCGAACATAGTGTCTTTTTGGTGGCAGATAGATAATGCAGTAAAGACCGCCATTCAGTTGCACACCACTGAGAAAGTCGGCTGTCTGGAATTTACCGTTAAGAACGGCATGCTGTTCATTACTCTCCCTTCAGGCAGAAAGCTAGCCTACGTTCAGCCCCGTATCGGCATGAACCAGTTCGGTGGAGAAAGCGTCACTTATATGGGGGTTGATGCCACCAAGAAATGGAGCCGAATCGAGAGCTACGGACCAAAGTTTGTAGAAAACATCGTTCAGGCTGTCAGCCGGGACATTCTTGCCTATGCCATGCAAACTCTTAAACACTGCTTCATAGTCGGCCACGTTCATGACGAACTCATCATAGAATGCTCTGAAAAGGTCTCTCTTAAAGCCGTCTGCGAGCAGATGGGCAGAACACCTGAGTGGATTCCGTGGTTGGTTCTCAGAGCTGATGGGTATGAAACAATGTATTACAAAAAATAACAAAGGACAAAAAGTATTAGATTTACACCTCTACAGTAGAAAAAATTATGATTAAGTGTAATAATTACATAATTGTCTATTGCTGGAGGTATTTGTTATGGCATTTTATGATGAGCAACATCAAAGGGAAATAGCAAACATAGAACGAGTATGGAGCAATCTTCAAGAACTTAGTCAATTGGCTCGTATGTACGGGATTAATGATATTTTTCAAGATAATGGAGCGAAAATACTTCAACAGCTTATCTATCTTAAAATGAAGCTTCTGCCTGGCCGAGAAGGAAATGACTGTATTTCTGATAGTGGCACCGAATGGGAAATGAAATCCATAAACCTAGAAACATCTGCAACAGGATTTAGCACCAATCATCACACAAACCACGATATTATTAACAAATACCGTCAAGTTCCTTGGTCATTTGCAATATACTACGGGATTAATCTTAACGAGATATACGTAATGACTCCTCAAATGTTAGAACCTCTTTTTAAACACTGGGAAGAAAAACTTCTAACAATGAGCCATTTAAATAATCCAAAGATCCCCGTAGCTTTCGTACGCAGTAGTGGTATTCGAGTCTATCCTATTGACAAAACAAATCCTATTGACCCAGATTCTATAAACATTAGATACTACTAATCAGCGTAAGCACAGATTATTCTGTGCTTATTTATAGCTCAATATCGCCCCCATTATTTATTTTTTTGTAGTATATCTCAGCACTATCTTCGTCTTTAACAAATCTAAATACAGAACTGGCTACATACTCTTCAGATAGTTCAAATGTAAGCCACCGTCGGTTATGCCTTTCTGCAACCATTCCAGTTGTATTGCTTCCACCAAAAATGTCAACAACCAAATCTCCTTCTTCAGTCAAAAACTTTATAAAGAATTCAGGAAGTGCTGCAGGGTAACGCGCTGGGTGCCCCTTAACTCCACATCTTTTACAATAGCGCAAGTACTGACTGTTACTTTCGCTATTTGGTATTTGAAGCATATTTGATGGGATAGCGCCCCCATTATTAGTTGTCCATGAGGATATAGTCAAAACATGCCCTGAAGGCCTTTCAACACTATCTCCTTTAATATAATTTTCTGGATGATCAACCAAGTTTTGCATTCTACCAGAATAAGGAACAAGCACATTCTTAACATTAGCCTTACACAACTTTGGATTCTTGCAAAACCACCATACAGTATTAACAGATGTTTTAGCTCTAAGCTTACGTTTATTCACCCACTCTATTGGCGCAGGAAGAGCTGACGGATTATGCCAATAAAACGGTTGAGCCAATTTAAAACCTATTTCGTCGACCATTTTAATTAAAGTTCTAAACTGGTATAAACTATATGATGGCTCCCCTTTTTCATAAGCTCCACCAATATCAATTACAAAACTACCATCGTCACGCAATTTATTAAATGAAACTTTCCCAAATTCGCACAGCCAATCTACATAACTATCCTGATCTTCATTACCATAGGATTTTTTCCTTTGAAGAGCAAAAGGAGGACTTGTTACTATCAAGTTTATGCTGTTATCAGGCAATTTGCTTAATTCAGAGAGAGAATCACCGCAAATACATTGGCCTAATTTTGTTTTATACCCACTCATTTTTCACATATTCCTTATGGATTTTACATAGTTCTCCAATGAAGTTTTCAATTATAAAAGTTTTTATTATTTCAACATCTAGCTTTTTGACGCCAAATAATGTTCTCAATTATCAAATTAGCAGCCAAAACTCATATATGTTGCAACGGACTTGTTGTAAGATAAGTTTAATCAATTGTACCTTTCGAAGTGATATTAGATTACTATCAGAGAAGAAATCAACCCCTAATATTCTGTTTTCTCAAAAATTTAACAATCTGAAAATATTCAAAGCTGGGCTCATTCTGTGAATGATCCCATAGACTCGAAATGATCTCAAAATTACTATCAGAAGACAGTTGTTTACTAAACTGTTTAAAATGTTCTCTACCGGCCAATCCAATGATCAGCATAGTCCACTTCTTTATCGAAGAAACATTTGTAGAAAAATACATATCCAATACAGCTTTACTATCTAAAACAGTATCCTTTAAAATATTGAGGATTAGCTCCCCTGTACGATCGGAATCAATCATATTAATTAACAATGTTGTATAATCTTTACGCATGTTTTCTTCTATATTTGCTAAAGCATGTGACGACAGCATCTGATTTTCGTTCAGAGCAAGTAAAACGAGCTTTTTTAATGTTTTTTCATTAACACAAATGCCCCAGGCTGCCGCAGCCCGGATTTCTTCTGTCAACGAAGTGTTTTCAGCCATTTCAATCAATATATTAGTTGCTTTATTAAACATTTGAAGTTCACTAAGAATTAAAACAAATTCTAATATATACTCACTTGACTGAAGTGAACTTGCATATTCATAGAAATTGTCCCATACAACTTCGTCTAATCTTATCAGAGAGGAGTATGCCTCAAGAATAATTCTCGGATCCTTTTCTCTCTCAATAAGAGAGTATAACTCTGCTACACTTCTATCATTTTTACCTAAATATCCAATCGCCTTCACACCAGCATAACGGATTTCTGTGTTTTTACTATTGATGTCATAAAAAAAATCATACTGATAATCATCACATGTTAGCTGTTCCTTCTGAGGCAACACTCCAGCAATAATAGTATCCTGGGCTCCGAACTTATCACCTGGTTTGCAGTATATATACATACCACTGTCTTTAGCATAAGAATATGTATATTTGCCGCCATCATCGTAATGTACTACGACCCTGATTTTCGCCAAATTTAAATCTTCAAATACACCTGTAACAACACCGGATTTTTTAGGGACCGTAGTTTTCCATGTGCGATCTTTTTCCGAACCTTCTGAAGCAGACTTTGCATTTCCTAGTTTACTCTTTAGAATTGTATCTCTAAGACTTTTAGTAGAAAAAACGTTGATACATTGACTTGGCTTCCAATCATCGTCTTTTTTACCACATTGTACAAAAGCAATGAGGTCCTCATCGCGTAATCCAGCATCCCATCTTCTATCAGGATTGTTCTCATTATCAGACATTTTTACTTCTAATTTTGTTTTTGCACGGGATTCAATTCTTTTACCACACCGTAAACAAATTAAGTCAGGAAGACGAAGTCTTTTAATTTTTGTACTCCATATTTTATTACTTGTGCTATATCGTTCTAGCTCAATTATTCTATGACCTGAAGCATTCAACGTTAAAACAACAGCTTTTGACGAAGTTGCGCCCATACTAATTTTCTCTAAAAAGCTCCAATCTGATTTGAAATTCATAAATATTCCTTATTTTTTGCATAAAATAATCTACATTAGTCCTAGATACCAATAGAAGAGTAACACAAAATAAAAGACTTAATCGTCAAAAACTATGATTCAAACAATTCTGGAATATTATTCAAAACTAGCAGAGCTTCTCTTCTAACGCCAGTACTCGAACAGTCAAATATTAATGTATTAATTTTTACACCCTCATCAGTTCTTACAATATACACATCTTCATGCTTTTGGATATATGACGCCACCTCTGATGAAAACCCATTTTTCTGCAACAAAATACAGATTTTATTAGTAGTTCCATACTCAACATACTCATACCAATCATTTGTAAGAAAATCACGATGACGATATTTCTTCAACTCTGTAGAAAAGCGCATAAAATAGTTAGATAACCTGAAGAGAATAATGTCATTTACATTATTCAATGTCTCTTCAATGACTTTATTACGATGCTCTTGACCATTATCAAACGGAATTGCTTTTCTGTTGATATTAATGTTCTTACCTACCTTGAATGAGATCGCCTGATCAATAAGATACTTAATCCCTTTTCCACTAAGCCATTGGGTGAGCAAAATTGCATAAAATCTCAGCTTTGTATGTTTGCCATTTTTTACCTGGCCAAGTGTACTTGTTTCGTACGTTTCCCAATCAAACACATCACATAATTTTTCGAGAAAATTTAGCGTGTCTTGAAAGTCAACATACCCTGACAATAAATTTACCTTCGGATAATCTAAGCCGTCAGCTATTGCTTTAACCAAACGAGAAACCTGATCAACATTAACATTAATATCATCATCTGGTTCATTCTTATGATGTGTAAAAAATTCTCGAATAATTGAAATATCATTAGCCGTTAGAACAGTTTCAAATTCTCTGATTACACGCCCCTTTCTCCCAAGCATGATGTCGCGGAGTAAAATGTTAGCTATTTTCCGCATTAACGAATATTCTTCGTTTGTTTGTTTATCTATCTTCTTTAACTTTGTTTGCCCTTTTTTCAAACAATCAACTACGTATTCTTTCTCTCTGTCTGAGATCGTAGTAATTGATAGCTTCTGTGGCTCAACATCCTTTTTAAGGAGTGATACATAATTATTTGGAAAAACCCTACCACCAGGTAAGCACATTAAAAATACATTACCATAAAGTTTATAGTTAAGCCTGCCAACGCGTCCTATTAGATTTCTAAATTCAACTGACGACATGGGAGATAAACCATTTTTGTAATCAGTTATAAATAAATTGTCAGCCGGTAGATTAACACCTTCTAATAAAGTACTGGTGCAAAATATCGTGTGTATGCCACCATACTTTTTTCGGAAAAGTTCTTCTATACGCAATCGAATATTCGTAGGCAAATAACCAATATGATATGCAACGCCCTTCTCTACTGTCTTAGCTAGATAATAATCCTCGTGTATCTGGTCTCTAATTTCTTCAGCCAAAGTCCGCAATTCGGGATCTTCTTGTCCATGTATCCCCTCAGCATATTCACGCGCAAAGTCGACAACTTTAACTTTTGCATTACAGTAAACAAGATTTTTCTTTCCCACTCCAAGTTCTTTTACAAACGAGGAAAATGTCCTGTTGGTTTCAATAGATTCTACTATCTGAATACTCTGAGTTAAACTGTTGTAATAACCGAGATGGTTTGATTGGAGATCAATCAAAAATTTTTCCTGACTTACTGGTGTGAAAGACGATGCCATACACCCTCTTTTACCTTCAACGCTGTTTGGAATCAATTCTAAATAAACGTCGGGATTAGGTATATTTGGAGAGGCAAACACCACATTAGGACGATGTTCACCTCGATTGAGCATTCCTACAATCTGATAGTAAAATACGCTTCGACCATTCTTTTCAGAAATGTTCTGAGCTTCATCGATAAACAAATAATGAATGGGAATATCAGGGAAACCAATCAGTTGATACATCAACCTTTCGGGAGTCATTACGAAGATATAACGATGGGCATTTTTATCTTGAAGAATCGTAGCACCTGCCGAAACGACAATTCTGCAGTCATATTTCTTAAGAGTGGTTCCTAGCTTATCGGCAAGTTCCTTCGAAACCTCATTTATTAAAGCTTTTGTCGGCACGATAATCGCAAAATTACAATCTGCATTCTTCTTTATTCTCTCACGGATAAAAGTTCTCATTACAAACGATTTACCCATCGAAGTTGGGCCTGAATAACTAAAAAAAGCATCCCTTGTCATATGTTCAAAGGCATCTTTCTGAGAACGTAAAAAATAATGATTCTCTTCCGAGGGGATTCGAAGATAATCCTTTGAGATTTCAGTCGACAATCTGTCAAATAAATTTGATTCAATAAAACCAGGTACGCTATGACTAATGCCTAGATAATTGCTAGTATTTGATAACACAGAGCCCATAACGTAGCGAATCTGCTCATTATTTGGCATTGTTGCATCCAAAAGGATAATAAGTTCCTGCGCTAAAGAATGATGTTGTTCTGAAAATTCTGTTCCTGCTGATTTAGATAATAAATCCGCAAATCGAAGTGCATCATCGATATCAACAGTTTTATGAGAAGGATTTTCAATTCGAAATACTTTAAAAAAATAGTTATTGAGCAGGGAATCATAGATTTCCTTCAAATATCCATTTTTTTCAATACCTGTAAAAATTGATTGCCCAAGAGATACTTTATTCTCATTCATTATTAGGTACCTCATAACAACAATTCATTCATGATCTGTTTTTTGTCATTTTCTACATTATTAAACGGCAAAAAATAAAAATAGTACGAATGCATACCTAATTTCAAAGCTGCAGCTTTTTCCTCAATGTACGGAAGCATTTCTGCAATATCAGATTTAATCCGTTCTACTGCATTTCGACGAAAAGCTTCATTATCATCATCTTGCAAATCTAAGGAATAACCAATAAAGACACCAAACGCCATATCAGGTGCAGATTGGCGATTCTTGTTAGGTATAAGAATCTGACGTAGCCAAGCAGTAGTATCTTTGTCGAAAGAATGGTTGAACAATGCGTTATCAACCATTTCCATCTCACAAGCTTTTCTCGATTTAATAGCCGATATCACATTAAACGCCGAATCTATACCATCTGACAAATGACCACTTAAGCTGGAGGCTCCGAATACCAATTGAAAACTTATATTCCCACCAACTCTACGCTTAAGCAGATGTACGCTATCACTCTTGCTTTGAAAATGGCTAGAGGATGTATTTATCTCAACTTTACTTAGCAATTTTGGTGCATGAAGTCCCCCTTCCATAAATGTAAAGAGTAGCATTTCTCCTAATTCATTGCCGGTGCCTTTCTGACCGGGCTGACCATTTGCCTTCATTAGTTTGAGAGCTTTTGCCCCAATGTTCCTAACTTTATTTTTGTTATAGAAATCTTGTATTTGAGCCCTAGAATATACATACATTCCAACACTATCTAACAGGTATTCGTTTAAAGCCGTGTAATCGAAAGCCGAATCTGATATGTCTAAATAATATAAATTTATTTCACATTTATTTTTTAATTCTAAGTTTCTTTTATTTTCAATTTTATGGAATACGACATCAAAATCGCCTCCATCCAAAGTACAAACCAACTCTTCCGATTTAACAACTACCGATGACTGAATGGTGATGGTATTACGACTTTTTTCAAAACTATCGACATAAGTCTTATTTACTTGCGCGATTGTGGCTTTGCCTGATTTGTTCTCAACTGCCGTTACTGTATACATAAGAATATTGCTTAAGAACTCAGCAGGATCGAATGTGGTCAAATTTTTAAGTTCTTCAAAACGCATACTCCCAATTAGACAGTCATCCTCACTAATACTAGAAAGTGCTATATCTTTCAAAGCAAGTAAGGCAAGCGGAATCTTTTCATGTGTCAACAAGGGAATAACATATTCTTGTATTTTTCCAACAACTGTTTCAGGCTTAATAGATTGAGAAATTTTGATAACGTGTGCTGGAGATAGATTATCAGTGCACGAGTTCAGTTTACTAACAGCACTATGGTCAACCTCTAACATATCACCGTACTGTTCATTAACCACCTTCACAAGAGTTCCGCAAAGTACGCTATTAGAAATTTTAGGCTTTGAACAGCATTTTAATATTCTAAGTAGTGCAGCAAAACAAAGAACCAACTATAAAATCCCCTCTTAATTGTTTTCATCACTTACAAAATCTACAAGATCACCTATATTACAGTTTAACTTTTCACAAATTCTCCCAAGAACATCTAGGCTCACAGCCTCACCTCTCCCCATTTTTGCAATCGTAGCGGAGTTAATTTTTGTTAATTCCATAAGATCTTTTTTCATCATATTCTTATCAATTAACAACTTCCAAAGTTTTTTGTAGCTGTACGCCATAAAGTTAACTCCAATCCAGAACATTATTTCTTACACAAGGCAATAACACTTCTATTGTCACCGTATCACACAACCATAGTTCTTACAACAAAAACATTGAATTTATAAACAAGAACTTTAAAAACACAAAGTTTTTGGCATAACCAAGACACCAATTTTTTTTCCAAGTTATTTCCAAGTTTTTTCCATGTTATCCCAAAACCCTAATTTCTAAAATGTTCACATAAAGATTTCATGCCTTGAGCACGGCATTAAAAGGCTCTCTCTGAAGATAGTACACCTTCTTCACGGCCGTGAGGTGAGTTTCGTTGCTATCGGATGAGGTGTTTGTAACTTAAGAGTGCCAGCTCAACGAAACGGCTGGACACCCGGTGAAGCGGATCATTCCGCAGAGGTGTCCATCTATGTACATAGCTACTGGCAGCCATGAGGGGCGACTCTGCTTCGGTTTTTTCAACCGCCTAGCAAGGAGTCAAACCCATGGCAAAAAATGTAAAGGGTAATTGTGCCCAAAGTAAATCTAAAGGACGAATTAACGACAAAGGAAAACAAGTATATGACGCTCCTATCAGAATTGTTAATCAGAAAGATCTCAGAAACTACGGTATTATGTGGAAGGACTGCGAAACTTTATACGTCGGAGGAATCGAACCAATGAACGTGTATATGTATGAGACCGACGATCCTAAGTTGGCAGATTATTTCTGGAAAGAAATCAACGTTGAACATCACAGAAACTGCCGGAGCACCCGCTGCATTGTTCCTGGTACACTGAAACCTCTTATCGTATGCCCCGAATGTAATAAGTGCTCAGAATGCCCTTATGGCAGAAAGCCTGAAGAGCGTCAGCCCAGGGTCATCAATTATGACGTTCCGGAAGAACTTATGAGCAATGAAGGTGAGGAATTTTCAGTAATGAACGAAGCTGAAAGTGAGATGTTTTATAATGAGCTGATTGCTGCCATGAACAGGAAAAATCCGCTTATAGCAGAAGTGTTTGTCAGGTTTCACACCTACGACCTCAGTGCTCCGGAAATTGCAGCAGAACTTGGGATAGATAAACGAGCTGTGTACTATCTGAAGGAACAGGGTGAGCAAATCAGAGATAAGATGGTGAACCTGTAAACAGGTATCCTCTTTAAGTTTAAGGCGGTGTCGCGCGGTTAGGAACTGCGGCACCGTTGATAACTTTAATGAGGATTAATAGTGGATAATGTATATTCAACGCCTAATATAATCTCATCTATGGTCGTCAGCATTGGATCTAATATGCAATTTATGAAAAAGTTTGGCGGTTTTAATTAATGCTTGTTTTACAATAGCTTCAAAATCTTCTTTATCATATATCCCTTTATCAAGTTTATTATGGGCATCAACAAGCTTTGCCAAGCAATTGTTGATAATTGTATTATCATCATCTAAATTACCGACATATTTACCTTGAAATTCGTCGTAGTCACTCTTATACTTAGGGAAACGGAAAAATTGATACTTCACATCCACCTCATCAAACATTGTTTGGTTTCCAAGTCGTGCATGCACAAGCCCCATCTCAGCACTCTTTTTTTCATCTTGAGATAACTCGTATTCGTCAACATCTGTATAATGTTTAGGCTTTTTCTCTTTTATGGTTTCTTCTTTAATATCAATTCTTCTATCATTGAGCAGTATGGACAAAAATTCGCATATTTCATAATTTGAACGTACTTTTCGTCCCATCAAGAAATCAACTGAAACACCGAAATAATCAGCGATATGTTTAATCTGCTCTAAAGAAAAAAAATTTGAACCATTTTCAATTTTCAGACATTTACTAACCTCAGATTCACTCATCCCAACGATCTCACCTAAATCTTTGTTGTCAAAGCTATAGGATGGCGTTAGAAATGTAGGTGCTAGTGGGATCCCTTCTGAATCTACAGTGGGCTCTTCAATTTTCTGACAAACAACATTATCCATCAATATGCGAATATTCTTTATAATAATGTTTTCTGTATCTGATTTTGCAGAATGCTTCATCCCGACTAATTCATCTACAGAGCAGTCAAATAATTTAGCTAACTTACACACCTGATCAATACTAAAGCATCTTGTTACGTCATTTATGCATTTTGAAAAATTTGATTGGTTCATATCGATATCAACTGCTATTTGACTTGCACTTTTTTTTGAATTGCGAACTAATCCATTTACATTGTTCTTAAGATTTTGAACATAAACACTAACTTCTTTTTGATTAGCTGTCATTGTTTTAATATTCCTTTACGACCTTATAATATTCCTTTAAATTCCTTGCTGTGTCTAAACTGCATATGATATTCTATATCAACATCGGCGTGATGTAAATACTTATGATTTTCTACTTTCATGAGCTACAAGTAACAGGAGTAAATAATGACTTACTATAAAAAGAAAAAGATGCTCTCCTATATGGAGGGACTGCTCGAGGAGTACTTTAACCCCGAAACCGATCCTAGAATTCCTCTTTTAGACGAAATTGATGAACTGGAAAATATGGTTCCATATGAATTAAGAGAGCGTTTTATCGATGACGATGTCATCGGCGATGCCGTTAAAGACAAGCAGATTGAAGAACTGAAAGCAACTAACGCCCCGCAGTCTGAATTAGAGCGCGTGGAAGAAATGAGTTCTTTCGAAGTTATGGATGAATTTGGCTTGGACAAAGCCGAAACCATCCAGGAAATCGCAATCAATAACGTTAATGCACAGCTTAATGCTATAGAGAAGAATATCGAGGATTTGCAGAAGGATATCGAAGAAACAAGAAATACCCCGTCCAGATATTTCGATTAAGTCTCTAGTAACGTTATACCATGGAGCCGGAGACGTTTCGGCACAAGACATCAGCAGAAAAAGGTAAGATGAATCTGGTATGAATTTCTGAAAAAAAGAACCTTGCATACACGGTTAAAAGCGATGAGATACTTCTTAGCGTTCACTGCTGGTTTGCATGAAAATCCTGTTCTATGAATTGACTATTAGACAAGCTTTCCTATTGTGCGTGAGAAGAATACAAAACTGGCAGTGATGTGGGCTGCCGACATTATATGAAGCATATTCTTTTGTTATTTACATAAATACTAGGAGTATAACATACTATGAATAATTTATTATTTCAACAGACCTTTGATGAAGCAGAAGTGGAAAATATCATCAACAGCATCAAACATAAGGATTGGTTAGAGAACAAGAACCTCTCTGGCATCTCTTTTATCGGCAAAGAATCAGATATCAAAAAATACTTAGATAACCTCAACTGTACATTTATGATTGCTGTATTGAAATTACCGCTTGAAATGCAGTTAACTCAGGGTTCCTATCTACTTGAAACACTGGTATCCAAAAGCCATTCGGATGCAGAACTATTCACTTTAATTGACCAATGCAACAGCCATATCGTTACCTTTTGGGGTATTGCTAAAATGCGGGTTAATATCCCATTAGGTTTCAGATTTACTGAAGAAAACCCGTCTCCTGTAGAGGATTCATTTAAGGAAAAAATTTTAAGAATTTATTCCATGAAAGGCTTTAAAAACGCCGGCTACAGATATCAAAATAAAATTATTCTTTCTGATTCATTTTCATACTTTACCTGGTCACAAAAGTTAAAAAAATGGAGCATTAATGTTTCTGATAATCCAGTTTTAAGTTCTGAAATAGAAGAAGCCTTGACTTTAATCAAAGGTCAGTTCAAAAATCACGCAAACACTGTGTTGGAACAGCATGAGGTAAAATTATGAAGATATCCACAGTAATTTTTTGTTTTATTTTTTCCATAGTTATAGGTATCGGATTAGTCATAATCCAGAAACCTTGGATATTGAAGCGTTGGTTCCCTTCAGAAGAGACAGAGTCTCATTTGGGAGCTTGGGGTAAGTATAGTTCAGCAAAATCTTATTTGGAGGGTTTAATTGCAGAGTTGCCGTTTCTTGAGGATGAGAATTTACAGATGTCTCAATTATTGTTTGAAAAAGAACGGATGCGTCAATGTGGATATCCTTATAAACAGCCTAATAAGAAACAACAGCGAATTAGCTTAGACTGCAATACAGAATTTTACGTTAAGAGATATAACGAATTGAGCGAACAATATATGACAGGAGAATCAGATCATGAATAATAATTTAAATCAAGACTTAACCATAGATAAATTGGATAAGTTAACGGCTGAAGGAAAAATAAAAGGAATAACAGTGACGCTAACATCTATTTATGATGGAACGAGAACTGTTATGCACACAGACAAGAACACTATATGGTCGATTAGTCAGTCACCCAACGGTGCAGTAACTGGTCATTTCATGAGTTTTCCTACTGAGAATAACATTTTATCTACACAAGAAAATATAGTCTTGGAAGAAGACGAGAGCTTTGAAGATGAAATTAGCTCTAACGATGATTATGAGGAGGAAATTAATACCCCTTTTGATATTGACGATGGTGAGTATCGGGATGAGGAAGAACGTGCTCAAGCAGAATTTGATTGGGAAGCTACAGTTGCCAAAAATTATTGGAGAGAACACAATAGCTAGATGTAGAACCAACAAGCTATTAGTTTAGTTCTAGAGATAGCGGTGCTAAACTCAAACACCGCTATTTATGACATCAAAACGCTATCCACAACCCTGCTTTTACCCTTAAAATAGCGAAACAGTATTCTCAACTATGCTGTATCTCCCGCCCTTGATATGTTCATACATACAGCATAAATCTGGTTTTACCATCATGCCTAAAAAAGCTCCACACCTCGCAAAACCTTTGATTTCAAGGGCTTTCAGCCGTTACCTATTTCTCCCTTGACAGTAAAACTACCGTCTCAACATGATCGGTATGTGGGAACATATCAACTGCTTCAAAAGCTCTTAATTCATAACCATATTTAGCCGCCACTTCTAAATCACGTTTTTGGCTTATTGGGTTACAAGAAATATAAACAAAACGTTGCACTCCAAAGGCCGCCAACGTTTGAAAAACTTCAGGAGCCGCCCCTTTGCGCGCCGGATCTAAAATTGCGCTATCAATCTTTATTCCCTGAGCTGCAAGCTGCGGAAAAATTTTTTCAACTAATCCACATTTAAATTCGACATTAGTAATACCATTTAGCTTAGCATTAGATTTTGCATCATTAACAGCCGAATCGACGCACTCAACACCAATTACTTGAGCAACCTTCTTCGCCACATATAAGCTAATAGTCCCCGCCCCTGAGTATAAATCCGCTACCACATCAGTAGCCTTTGGCGCTAAAAGCTCTAACGCCCGCTTATACATAACTTCCGCTTGAGTTGGGTTTATCTGCAAAAATGACTCCGCATTGATGGCAAATTTATTCCCTAAAATAGAAGTTTCAATCGTTTCCTTACCAGCAACTTGGATAAATTTAGGGCCTAAGATTCTATTACCCGGTAAATTGTTAATGTTGATTTTTAAAGAGGAAAGCTTAAGTTCACTGTAGAGGGAAGCGACTTTTGCAATAAAATCAGCAGAAGGTTCAGCGTAGAATACCAATACACACATACGTTCACCTTCATCAGCCCCTCGTAAAAAGATGTAACGAAGATTAGGCGCTAAATTTGGGTCTTGCGCGGCAAAAAAAGAACTGATTTTTTCACGAGCATCAGTCATCCAACGCGCTTCTAACGCGCAAGAGGCTAATGGAATAATGTCGTGACTACCACGAGCATAAAGCCCAATAGTAAGTTTTCCACCTTGGGTGGAACATGCGCACACCGATTTATTACGGTAAGCAAAAGGATCTGACATCGCATGAATTGGGGCCTGCATTACTATGTTAGCTTCTTTAGTTGAAGCGTACAAAGCTGCTAAACGTCTACGTTTATCCTGAAGTTCAGCTCCATAACGCACGCAGGTATAGCTACAGCTCCCACAACCGTGAGCACAAAAGCTAGGTGCGCGTTCGGGAGACGGTTTGAGAATCTCAAGTAATTCCCCAGTAAAAAAAGTTGGATGTTCAGTCCCTAAACGAACTTTTACTTCTTCTTGTGGCAAAGCACCAGCAACAAAAATTTTTTTACCTTCATAATAGGCAAAAGCATCTCCACCTTGGGCACGGTCTAACATGGTTAATACAACTTCAGGAGCCGAGGTGGTCATAATGCTCTTCCTTAAATTTACAATTCTTGATACCAAACTTTTAAATCTTTTCGATTCGCTACAAACACAATATACCTGTTCTCGTTATGAAGATAAAGAATCTCCAAACGGGAACTTCTCACAACGCAGCTTAAACATGCATTGAGCAACTAAGACCTACGTTATGAATTTTAAGGTTGTTTTGTTTACCGTTTTTCTTACAGCGTATTATACAAAGGGGAGCGCAAAAACAAAGACTAAATGAAATATGTTAAGGAAGAAAAAAAGATAATATCTAGATCATAGATAATAGGTGGTGGCCCATCCCCGACTTGAACGGGGGACCAAACGATTATGAGTCGTCTGCGCTAACCGACTGCGCCAATGGGCCATATGCACAGTGGATAATTATATCTATCTTTAAGTTGATGTCAATAAAAAACCACCGAAATTTTTAGAATTACGGTGGTTATATTAACTAGATCAAATCTTCTAACAGCTTACACTTATTCGTCCAAGAAGCTCTTTAATGGTTCAGAGCGACTTGGGTGACGAAGTTTACGTAAAGCCTTAGCTTCAATCTGACGAATACGTTCACGCGTTACGTCGAACTGACGCCCAACTTCTTCTAAAGTATGGTCGGTATTCATACCGATACCAAAACGCATACGTAATACTTTAGATTCACGTGGAGAAAGGCCAGCTAAAACCTGTTCGGTTACAGCCTTAAGGTTTTCAGAAGTAGCTTCGTCTGCTGGCAATGGCAAAGACTTATCTTCAAGGAAGTCCCCAATATGAGAATCATCATCGTCACCTACCGGAGATTCCATAGAAATAGGTTCCTTTGAAATCTTCAAAACCTTACGAATCTTATCTTCTGGCATCCCCAACTTTTTAGAAAGTTCTTCTGGAGTTGGCTCACGCCCTTTTTCCTGCAACATAGCACGAGAAATACGATTGAGCTTGTTGATAGTTTCAATCATATGCACAGGGATACGAATAGTACGAGCCTGATCCGCAATAGAACGAGTAATCGCCTGTCTAATCCACCAAGTAGCATAGGTTGAGAACTTAAAGCCACGACGGTATTCAAACTTTTCTACCGCCTTCATCAAGCCGATGTTACCTTCCTGGATAAGATCAAGGAACAACAAGCCTCTGTTGGTATATTTCTTCGCGATAGAAATAACCAAACGAAGGTTAGCCTCAACCATTTCCTTCTTTGCGCGCTTAGCAGTTTCATTACCTTGGGTAATATCTGCATTAATCTTACGAATTTCAGCAATAGAAAGACCAGTTTCAGTTTCGATATCATGAAGTTTAGCTACCACTTCACGAACTTCAGCTTCAAAAGTTTTAAGTTTTTCGGCAAAAGGCTTCTTCAAGCTACATGCTTTTTCGTACCAATCGATACTAGCTTCTTTCTTTGGTTCAGTGTAATACTTTCTAAAGTCTTCAGCTTTCATACGGCACTGGTTAACCATGATGTTACGCAAAGTAGCATCTTGAGCTTTAACTTTATTCATCACTTCATGAATGTTAGCAATGAGTTCTTCAAAAAGCTTTGGTACTAAACGGAATTTCTTAAAATGTTCAGCTAAGTTTCCAATAGCTTGCTTGGTCTTCTTACCACCACGACCATGCTTTTCAATGCACAACATAGCTTCGTCATAACGTTCACGAAGAGTATCGAACATCTTTTCTGCTAATTCAATATCGATCTGATCATCATTTGAATTAGAGAAGTCACCCTGACCGTCTTCTGTTCCATCTTCTGATTCTTCATCTTCATCATCTACATTTTCGTCGTCACCGCTTTCTTCGCCTTCATCCATTTCAGCGTCTTCATCACCATTAAGGTCGTCAACATTGAAACTTTCTGGATCGAACTTTTCTGCATCTTCTTGATCATCTTGACCATTTGATTCAGCAGAAGCAGCTGCTTGTTCAGCTTCAGCATCTTGTTTATCATCAGCAAAGCTTGAAATAATGTCAGTAAGATGAATATCGCCTAATTGGAATTTTTCGTACTGCTTAAGTACGCATTCAATTGCTTTAGGGTATTCAGCCACACATTCCTGAACTTGGTTGATACCTTCTTCGATGCGCTTAGCAATGTCGACTTCCTTCTTTCTATCAAGAAGGCCAACAGTGCCCATTTCACGCATGTACATTCTCACCGGATCAGTAGTCTTCCCAATATCCGGAGTGATGGAAATAACGTTATCTGCTTCGTTTGCATTTTGAGTAAAATTGATATCGTCAGCTTCAGGGGCCTTATCACAAACAAGGATATCGTTTTCTTCTAATTGCTGCTGAAGTTCACCAATCTGTTCAGAGTCATCATACCCTGAAGGGAGATACTCCATGATTTCCGTACGAGTCAGATAACCTTTGGCCTTACCGTCCGCAATCAGCTGGCTGATAATCGGATTGCCGTTCGAAGTATTTTCCATTATAAAAACCTTTTTTATAGATCCAACATGCACTCTGTGTAATCTGTTACTCAGTGGGTTAAGCGACTTTATTCCGGTCGTGCGATTTTCTGTATGTGGTGGCCATCAGGAGGTCTCACCAGTTTATTTAAAGAATAAAAAGCCTACCCAAGTCAATGAGCCCCGGGATTATACAATATTTAACACTAATCTAACAACCAAAACGTGATTTCTTGCTTATAATTTTTCTTGTAACTCCGCTTTTCTAATATTTGCCTCACATTTACAGAAAAAATTCCTTTATAACCATCTAGTTGGCTATCACATCCTCTCACTTAAACAACACGTAAATTACGAATTCGTCGCTCTAAGGTTTGGCTTTCTAAAAGCTCCTCTTTTGTGAGATTTAGCTTTGACTGTAGTTCCACATTTCTAGCTACTAAGACCTCAACTAGCAAGGCTTTTATTAAAGTTAACAGATCAGCTACTTTAATTTCGATATTGTCATCTGACTTTTCTAAATCAACCCCTGCTAAGTAATTCATAAATTCATAACATGGACTATTACGATACTTTTCAACTAAAAGCCCGGTATGTTCACTTCCTGTAGCAATGTGGCTTAATAAATCATTGATGATTTCCATCTTCTTATCAGCATAATCTTTAAGTAGCTTCTGAAAAACTGGTAAGTCTGGAATTTCATTTTTTAAATATGGATACTGCAGCAAATGAGCTACCAAGGATCTAACTGCTGTCATTCTTACGTCTTGTGGCGTATTTGATGAGAGACTACGTCGAGCCCCGTTATCAGAGCCCCATTCCTGATGACCAAAATGCTTAGCCCCCTCATTGTGCAACATACTTCGAGCTAAATTGCGCCATACAGCTTCAACTCGAGCTACATCCCAATTGGCCAAACGCGCCATTTTGGTCGCAAGAGTGGAACGAGTAATAGGAGCATTTACCATTTGCGCTGCCATATTCCCTGTTTCATTTAGCATCGCAATGCGCCCGCCATCAGAGTTCAAATTGTATTTAACCTTCATCATATCGCCCACATAATCTGAAAATGAATCAGCTTTGTCTAGGTATGATAAAAAGCCTGACGCTCCTACCGCCCGCACCATGGTGTCTGGGTCATGTTCTGGCGGTAAAAAACAAAAACACAATTCTTTGTCGTCACGCATGGTCGGAACTGAATTTTCTAGTGCTCGCCAAGCCGCGTGCCGACCTGCTTCGTCCCCGTCATAACAAAATACAATGCGGTCAGCTTGCTTAAAAAGCAAATCAAGTTGCATTGTGGTGGTAGCGGTCCCTAAAGAGGCTACAGCGTTATGCACGCCGAACTGATCGAGGGCAATAACATCCATATACCCTTCAGTAATCATGACGAAACGACGTTCTTCTTGTTTGAGATCACGCACATAATCTAAATTAAATAACTCGTGTCCCTTGCTATAGACTGGGCTTTCTTTAGAGTTGATGTATTTGGGTTTAATGTCAGTTAAAACACGCCCCCCAAAAGCAACGGTGCGCCCACGGCGATCTCTAATAGGAATGATGACACGATTACGGAAATTATCGTAGTAACTAGTTTTACCATTACCGGTCTTTTCATTAACCAAACCCACTTCAAATAATGCTTTCACGCGCGTTGGATTGTTTTGGCCGACTTGCTTTAAAATAAAATCCCAACTATCAGGGGCAAACCCAATTTTATATTTTTCAATGGTTTCCGCGGTAATGCCACGACTTGATAAATATGCTACTGCTTGTGGCGCTCGTTTTAATTCTTCATGAAAACATGAAACTGCTTGCTCTAATAATTGATAATAGTCTACTTCTGGTTTGTTAGCTTGAAAGCCCCCTTTGCCATTGGTATTGCTCTCATCATACTCAACTTCCATACCCGCCATAGAAGCAATTTCTTCCACCGCCTCTGCAAACGACACATTGTCGTAATTCATGATAAATTTAATGGCGTTACCAGCTTCGTGACAACCAAAGCAATTAAAGAATTGTTTCTTTTGGTTTACGCTAAAGCTTGGAGTCTTTTCATCATGAAAAGGACAACAGCATGTATAGCTATTACCTGCCTTTTTAAGTCTCACTCGTGAATTTATTACATCAACAATATCAACTCTGGTTAATAACTTATCCACAAAGTCTTTCTTAATATAAGGCATTCTTTTCTCCGTATCACTAAATTGGCGTTTTATTACTGAGTGCTTTCCCAAAACTAATATAGCACACCAAGCCCTGAATAAGCATGATTGTCCCAATCCCCAAGTAAAAACTTTATGCACAGCTAAATCTTCATAACATTTAAGTTTTTTACCTTTAGAGGGCTTTAATTTTTTCAGAAGAGCTCAGGACACAATTAACGTATTAAAGATATTTTATCACGTATATGATTTATTTTCATTAATAAAATAGTCCCCGTAAAGATTTAGGTGTTTTTAATCATAATTTTGACTTTTAAACGTTTCAATTTACTTTGTATTTTTGGTTTATGGTTGGTAATTTTCAGGGAGATTTCAGTCCGTAATGAAGCAATTAATGGTAAAATTTCAAGGTTCGGAGGTGATTAAATGTCCATTTACTGTATTGGTGATGTTCACGGTTGTTTTGATGAACTTACCGCCCTTTTACAACTTATCAAATTCAATAAACACACAGATGAGCTTATATTCACAGGGGATATTATCGGTCGCGGACCTAAACCACTAGATGTTTTACATCTTATTTGGGATTTAGGCGATAGAGCCCATACCGTACTTGGCAACCATGATCTAAACTTTTTGGCTGTAGCCCAAGGCAAAAGAGTCGCTAAAAAACGCGATCAACTAGATTCACTTTTAAATTCTTCTGAACTACCTGATATCATTAAGTGGTTTGCTAACACTCCACTTATGTATAGCCACCCAACTACGCCAATCTCAATGGTTCACGCTGGCATTGATCCTAGTTGGAATCTCGCGCAAGCTACAAACCATGCTCAAGAAGTTGAACACATTCTAAGAGATCCGTTGACTCTCAATACTTTTTTATCACACATGTATTCAGATAAACCAGATCTTTGGGATGATCAACTCTCAGGAATCACTCGGTGGCGTACCATTGTAAATATTTTTACCCGTATTCGTTTTTGCCGCCCAGACGGTTCACTCGATTTTGAAAATAAATCTAGCCCGGCAGAAGCATGTCGCTTAAACCTCAATACCTGGTTTGAAGCCCGCAAACTCGAGTTAGATCCAGAAGAAAAACAAACTTTATTATTCGGTCACTGGGCGGCTCTAATGGGACAATGTCGCCTGCCACACATCATCGCCCTAGACACAGGTTGTATCTGGGGCGGTTCTCTTACCGCTTGGTGCGCCGAAACAAAAACTTTCTTTAGCGTACCAAGCCGTAATGGCATTGACCTTATAAAAAGTTAAAACCTAACGTGGTTACTCCCAATAAATTCCTCAAGAATCTAACTCTTGGTTTTAACTGAACTCAGCAAGAAGTCCCCCACCTCTATAGGCGGGGGAGGATGTCACAAGCCAACTTGTTGCTTAATATTAAAAGCTCTAATCTAAATAGAACAAAGGCCTATGAACAACCTAAACTTTAAATTCACAGGCCTTTAATTTAGGATAGTTAAAAGGAAAATAACGGAAAAGAGGTTAGAGCATCTGGAACTTTTGACTCTTCTTTTCTTTCTTTTCCTTTTAGCTTTTCTCAGCTAAAACTTACTTTTTTTCTAAAGTTACAAAACGTAAGTCGTAGGCATTTTTTTCATCCTTTGGATAAAAACTTTCGGCAATCACGCGATAAGCATTTAAATCGTAAGCGGGGAAACTTGTATCCCCTTCGATCTCAGCTTGAATGATGGTAAGATACAATCTGTCAGCCAAAGGTAGAGCCTCTTTGTAGAGCATGCCCCCGCCAATCACAAAAATTTCTGGAGCGTCTTTTAAAAGAGCAATCGCAGCCTTAAGGCTATTGACCAACTCTACGCCAGCTGGCAAAGCCAAATTTGGATTAGATGAAATAACTACGTTGCGTCTACCAGGTAACGCGCGACCAATGCTCGCAAAGGTTCTACGCCCCATGATAACCGGGCATCCCATCGTTGAATCTTTAAAGTGACGTAAATCAGCCGGCAGATGCCAAGGCATGGTGCCATTAGCTCCAATCACCAAATTACGTGCGTGCGCTACAATAAGTGAGATCATAACTAACTTTACTTATCCTTATGACTAGCTTCGTCTTCGTCATCTACTAAGTCATCGTCCCCAAAGTCGATATCTTCAGCATCAAACTGAGCATCATCATCCTGAGAAGCAGCAGTTTCGTCTAGATCTTTGTCATCTTCAAACTCAATATCTTCATCATCTTCAAATTCAATGTCATTTTCATCAAATTCATCTTCGTCGACATAAGCAGGTTGTTCTTTTTCCTTCTTTGTCCAAACAAAGGAAGCGTTCTTAGCTTGAGCTTCTTCTTCTGCTAAACGTTCAGTTTCTTCTTCCTGAATCTTGGCAACTTCACTCATTACGTCGTAACAAAGTTCGCTGACGTTAGTACCAGCACGAGCTGAAATAACACGATATTCAGCATCTGGACGATCTAACTTCTTAAGAGTATCGACTACAATTTCCGCACATTCTTCTTGAGTTAAAGCATCGCACTTGTTAAATACTAACCAACGTGGCTTTTTATACAACTCTGCGCTGTAGTTTTGGAGTTCCTGTTCGATAATCTTAATATTTTCTGCCGGTTCTGAGCCATCAACAGGCTTAAGATCTACTAAGTGCAACAACACACGACAACGTTCAAGGTGACGTAAGAAGCGATGGCCTAAACCAGCCCCTTCTGAAGCCCCTTCGATAAGACCAGGAATATCAGCCACCACGAAACTCTTACCAACCCCAAGGCGAACTACCCCTAAAGATGGCACTAAAGTTGTGAACGGATAATCTGCGATTTTTGGTCTAGCAGCACTTACGTGGCTAATGAAAGTTGATTTACCAGCATTAGGAAAACCTAGCATCCCCACGTCAGCTAACAATAACAATTCAAGTCTAATGAAACGCTTATCGCCTTGGGTCCCATCAGTCTTTTGGCGGGGTGCCCGGTTTACAGAACTCTTAAATCTAGTGTTACCCAAACCATGGAAACCACCTTTAGCCACCATCAACCGCTGGCCTTCTTTTAATAAGTCACCGATAACTTCACCAGTTTCATGGTCGATAGCGCGAGTCCCGACAGGTACAGCCAAAACTACGTCATAACCACGGGCCCCTGTACAATTAGCCCCACCGCCATTTTCACCACGGCCAGCTACAAAAAACTTTTGAAATTGGTAATCCACCAAGGTGTTTAAGTTTGAATCAGCCATTAAATAGACGTCACCGCCGTTACCACCATCCCCACCGTCAGGACCACCTTTCGGAATAAACTTTTCACGTCTGAAACTTACACAGCCGTTACCGCCGTCACCAGCTTCTACTCTTACTACCGCTTCATCAACGAATTTCATTAAACTATGCTCCTATAAGGGATGGGCAGATTCAAAACAAACCTGTGTCCGGCTTTATCATATGTAAATAGGATAATCCAAACGGTACCAAAGTGAACTACTCACCACCTAAAGAGGTGGGAACTTCGTAATTACTCATTAGAGTAATTCTAAAGAAGTTTGATAGCTATGCTATCCTTATTCTTACAGGTGTGTCCACTTCACCTCTACTGTATAGGACTTCTAAGTCCACTACATTACTTTTTCTTAGTATATTTAATGCTCCATTTACATCTGCATTAAGTATATAACCTTTTGAAGTTTGATAGAGCTTCAACTCCTTTTTTATACTTAATTATATTATATATTTAAGCTCAAAAGAAGTAAGAGCAAAAAAAACAATTCATCTCCCACCTAAAGAGGAAGGAGTCTTCTTGGAGATTTTAGATAAAACTAAAACCGTCCGACTATCAATCCATAGTGCTCATATGAACGGTCCAAAGTAAAACCTTTCTAAAACCTAAGGCTAAACTTAGTCCAAAACCAAGGGCCTTAGCAAAAAAAACTCCACCGAAATATCATCCAGTGGAGTCTTCGTGTAATCCTAAAGTGGAATACTAGTCAGCAATAACGCTCACGTATCTGCGGTTGTTAGGACCCTTAACTTCGTACTTAACAGTACCTGCTGCAGTAGCGAAGAGAGTGTAATCCTTGCCACAACCTACGTTTGCACCTGCGTGATACTGAGTACCGCGCTGACGAACGAGGATATTGCCTGAAACTACAGACTGACCACCGTAGATCTTAATACCAAGACGTTGACCTTCGGAGTCACGACCATTGCGGGAACTACCGCCAGCTTTCTTATGTGCCATGTGACATTACTCCTTATGCGTTAATTTCAGTGATCTTAACTTCAGTGAACCACTGACGATGACCAGTAACCTTCTGGAAGTGCTTACGACGACGGAACTTAGTTACAGTAACCTTTTCGCCACGCTTCTGAGCTACAACTTCAGCAACAACCTTGCCACCATCTAAATAAGGGGCGCCAACCTTAACGTTGTCCCCATCGGCAACCATAAGTACCTTGTCGAAATCAACCTTATCACCAACTTGAGCCTGGTTCAAAAGTTCTACGGACAATACGTCGTCCTTTGCAACCTGATACTGCTTGCCGCCAGTTAACATAACTGCGTACATGAATACTTCTCCAATGCTCTAATGCCCTAGGGCTAGAGCGTTAAAATCTTAATATAATATGGGCGCAGATTATACAAGGCAACGCATACATATGCAAGAATTTTTTAATATTAATTACTAGATTTTTGATTCATGGAAACTTATTTTCGTAACGTTCGATTTCAAGGCTCCCGCCATTTAAAATCTCCGGAAAAAACTCGTTCCGTTCAATTTATTGTATAAAGAAAAACCATTTACAGTTATAATTTCACAAATGCTCCGGATAATATGCCTTTAAAGGAAATACTACATGTCCTGCTCATTAATAGAGAAACTTACGGACGAAGCTATTGATCAAGTTGTGGCTAAGATCTACCACAACATCCAAAGCCCAGTTGAACTGGTAAATCAAGTCTGCACCCACCTCATTGCCAGCGGTGGTAAGCGCATTCGCCCTCGACTTATGATTTTGTGCGCCGGCCTTATTGGCGGACTTGAAGGCGTAAAAAACGAAGACGTCATTGACATGGCTGCTGCCATCGAAATTATTCACACCTCAACTCTAATGCATGATGACGTTATTGACGAAAGTTCCGCCCGACGTGGCCACGAAAGCACAAATTACGCCTTTGGTAACTCACTTGCAGTTCTTGGCGGTGACTACTTATTTACTAAGGCTTTTTGCATGGCCAATGAAGTAAATTCACCTGAGCACCGTATTAAGATTTGTTCTATTTTAGCCGATGCCATTGGTACGCTAGTCCAAGGCGAAATTGAGCAAATGCAAAATATCGCCGATACTAAGTTATCGGAAGAAACTTACTTTAAAACTATTTATGCCAAAACCGCCATTTTGTTCGAAGTTTCTGCCAGAATTTCTGCTGTGCTATCGCATGCCTCCCCGCAAGAAAGCGAACAACTTGCGGTCTTTGGACGTGCTCTTGGCAACGCCTTCCAAATTGCCGATGACATCATGGACTATACTTCATCAGCCACCCAAATGGGTAAAAACATCGGTGATGATCTAAATGAAGAGAAAATGACCTTACCTCTCATTTACCTCTTAAATTCTGCCCTAGAAACTTCCGAACACGAAAAAATCTTAGTAGCTTTTAAGAATCATGATATCGAAACTATCACTACTGCTTTAAAAACCACAGACGCTATCGAACGCTGTCAGGCGCGGGCCCAAAAAGAAGTTGACCAAGCTATTGAGGCACTTACGAGCTTTGCCCCATCAGCTTATAAAGATGCATTAATTATGTTAGTTCGTCATGCTGCATATCGCTCAGCTTAATTAAACTTACCCTAAGCACAATAAACTAAAAAACCGAAAACCAGCTTTCTTGGTTTTCGGTTTTTCGGTTTTTCTTTTTTGGAGATTTATTAGCTCAGGTTAAAGTTTTTATAATGCCCAGCTTTCAGATACAGCTACTATTTCATCACGTAACTGTTCAAAGACTTCAAAAATCTTAGGATCAAAATGCGTCCCAGATTCTTTACGTAAAATATCAAAAGCCTCGTCATAAGAAAAAGCTTCTTTGTAACAACGTTTAGAAACTAACGCATCAAACACATCAGCAATCGCCATGATGCGAGCTGACAGCGGGATTTCGTATTCTTTTAAGCCAAATGGATAGCCCGTGCCATTCCATTTCTCATGATGATACATGGCCATTTCCACGGCAGTGGAAAAAACTAGACCATTTTCAATATCACTTAAAGTTTCTCTTATCATTTCTCCACCCACTTTGGCATGGGTTTTCATGATGTCAAATTCTTCTTTAGTTAGTTTTCCAGGCTTACATAAAATAGAATCAGTTACCGCTATTTTTCCTAGATCATGAAGTGGAGCCGCACTTACAATCGCACTCCACTTTTCATCACTTAATTCAGAAACGTAAAAATTGCGTTCGCGTAAACCTTTTACCACAATATCAACATAGGCAGCAGTCCGCTTAATATGCATCCCGGTAGAAGAATCACGCCCTTCAATAATAGTGGCAAACGCTTGGATTATTTGTTGTCTAATATGATCAATGCGTCTAGATTGCTCTAATTTTACATTGCGGATAGAACGCCTATAAGCGTAAAGTTCTAGTGAGTGAGAAACTCGAGTACTGATAGCAAAAAAAGAGCTTTCTAAATAAATAACATCATCAGCTCCACTATGGAAACATTCTTCCTCAAGCCTTCTATCCACATCATCACAATAAAAGATAATAGGTTTATCCGCTAACGAATTGAGGTTACGAATATTGTTCACCAAACTCCGCGGGCCACCTTGCAACATCTTTGGGGCGCACATAATCAAATCATAAGATACGTAACTTGATAATTTTTCGGTCAATTCCTTCTCAGAGCAAACAATGTCAATCTCATATTTTTGCTCCAAGATCTGTTTTAATAACACGAGACTTGCTTTATCGTCCCCTGCAATTAAAATACGCTCAGTTACTGTATCCATTTGCACCACCATGTATTTTGTATTCCTTATGTTATAATAGTTTTCGGAACATCCCGGTACATTAGAGAAAATATCATATAACTACAAAAAAAACCTCTGCTGAGGTCACACCGCAGAGGTTTAGTCACATAATTTTATTTTAAAATTAAACTCTTACTTAGTCCGCAAATGGATGGCGAAGTACGATAGTTTGATTACGATCAGGACCAGTTGAAATTACATCAATAGGCACGCCAGCAACTTCTTCAAGCTTCTTAATGTAAGCCAAAGCATTAGCTGGAAGTTGATCCATAGAAGTGATCCCGAAAGTTGATTCAGACCAACCAGGCATTACTTCGTAAACTGGTTCTAAGCCGATATAATCGTCAGCAGCAAGTGGAGAATAGTCGATAACAGTGCCATCAGCCTTTCTGTAAGCTACACAAAGCTTAACTTCCTTCATGCCATCGAGTACGTCAAGCTTAGTTAAGCAAAGACCACTTAAAGAGTTGATCTGGTTAGAACGGCGCATTGCCACCCCATCAAACCAACCACAACGGCGACGACGACCAGTTACAGAACCAAATTCAGCGCCCTTATCACACAAGTATTCACCGTCAGCATCAAAAAGTTCAGTTGGGAATGGACCACCGCCTACACGAGTAGTGTATGCTTTAACAATACCGATAACGTAGTCAATGTTACGTGGACCAAAGCCAGCACCAGTACTTACACCACCTGCTACAGTATTTGAAGAGGTTACATATGGATAAGTACCCTGATCGATATCAAGAAAAGTCCCCTGAGCCCCTTCGAACATGATCTTTTTGCCATCTTCACGGGCATGAGCTAAAAGTGAAGTCACGTCGTGCACCATAGGCAAAATTTCCTTGGCGTAGTTTCGGCAAGATTCAAGAACTTCTTCGTAGCTTACAGGTTCAACCCCATAGAATTCAGTCAAACAGAAGTTGTGATATTCCATCACAGTCTTAAGCTTAGAAGCAAATTCTTCCATATTGAAAAGGTCACCAATACGAACAGCACGTCTTGCTGCCTTATCTTCATAAGTAGGACCGATACCACGACCAGTAGTACCAATTGCCTTCTTACCAAGCTTAGCTTCGCGTGAACGGTCGATAGCCACGTGATAAGGTAAAATCATAGGGCAAGCTGGGCTAATCACCATACGGCTACGCACAGAAACACCTTTTTCTTCAAGTTCTCTGATTTCACCAAGCAAGGCTTCTGGAGAAACAACAACCCCGTTACCAACTACACAGGTGCAATTTTCACGTAAAATCCCAGATGGAATTAAACGAAGAACCTGCTTTTTACCATCAACTACCAGAGTATGACCAGCATTGTGACCACCCTGATAACGTACAACGTAATCCGCTTCATCGGTAAGTAAATCGACGATCTTACCCTTACCCTCGTCACCCCACTGGGTGCCAAGAACTACAACGCTATTAGCCATAAGAAAAATCTCAGTCTCTCAAAAATTAACCAAAACTTTTCTAATTGTATCAAAAAACGCCTTCATCATAAAGAACGAAGGCGTTTTATTTGTGATTATTTATCCTAAACGAGCTTTATATCATTTAGTTAAAATGTTTCAAGTAAGAATTTTCCGGCGCCGTAACAATCACATTACCCCCACCCACAAAACTCTTCTTATATGCATCCATACTTCTTAAGAAGTCAAAAAGTTCTGGATCTGAAGAATAGGTTTTAGCATAGATATCAGTAGCTTGAGCCTCACCCTTACTTCTAATAACCTTAGCATCTCGACTTGCTTCAGCAATACGCACTGCAGCGCGACGGTCCGCATTAGCACGAATAGTTTCAGCTTCTTGACGCCCTTGTGAACGATGGAGTTTTGCTACTGCATTACGTTCAGCGCGCATACGTTGGTAAATTGAGCTTGAAACTTCATCTGGTAAATTGATTTGCTTCATACGCACATCGATAATTCTAATCCCCAAGTCTCGAGCTGAATCGCGGGTTGCAATCAAAGCATTTTGCATTACTTCATCACGCTTAGAGGCAAATTCATCATTCTTTGTACCATTGGCAGAATCATCAACTTCCCCTTTGGCTTTGGCGTCATCATCACTCTTCCCAGAAACAATTTCTTTAATCGTTAAACGGCCGATCTGACTACGTAAAGAGTTAGTAATCTTCTTTTTGAGCAATTCATCAGCTTGCATGATATTGCCCCCGGTAGAAAGATAGTACTGAGCAAAATCTTCAATTCGCCATTTAACATATGAATCGATAATAAGATCCTTCTTTTCAGAAGTCACAAAACGGTCGGCGGTTGAATTTAAAGTCTGAATACGCGCATCAAGTTTTCTAATTTTATCGATAAAAGGAACCTTAAAGTGAAGCCCTGGTTCCACAATATTTAAAGCCCCATCCGAATTACGCACCACTTTAGCAAAGCGAGTTACGATCGCACGTTCCCCTTCTTGCACCACAAAAGTTGAATTTATAAGCACGAGCCCCAGAACTACGAGGCCACCAATAATCATATTTATGTGTTTCATTTTTACCTCCTAAGCTCTTTTAGCGTTTGCCCACATTATTAGAAGACACCTCAGGTTCAGCTGGTGCTACTCGGCCTTGCATGATCTTATCTAAAGGTAAATAAAGCACGGAGCCATTATTACCACCGTTATTCTTGTTATCTAAAATTACCTTGGTATTAGCGCCATACACTTCTTCCATAGTTTCAAGATAAATACGACGCTTTGTAATTTCAGGAGACTTGCGATATTCCGGCAAAATAGCGCGGAAGCGAGAAACATCACCTTCTGCCTTAGCAACTACCCCACGGCTATAAGCTTCCGCTTCTTCCACAATACGACGAGCCTTACCTTCAGCTACCGGTAAAACTTCGTTTTCGTATGCTTCAGCTTCACGCTTAAAGCGTTGTTCATCTTCTTGCGCTGAAATTGCATCATCAAATGCAGCCTTTACCTGTTCAGGCGCTCTAGCTGGCAAGAAGTTTACGTCCACAATGGTAATCCCCATCTTATATGGTTCAATAATAGAAGATAGTAATTCCCAGGTAGATTGGCGAACTTTTTCACGACCATTAGTTAGCACGTCATCCATGGTAGTGTGCCCAATAACGTAACGTAAAGCGCTATCGGTAGCTTCATTTAAAGTAGCATCAGGATCAACTACGCTATATAAATATTCGCGCGGATTAGTAATACGATACTGAACGTCCATTTCCACGTTTACGACATTTTCATCTTCAGTCAACATGGAACCATTTGATTGCAACGCTCTAATCTGTTCGATATTTACGGAAGTAACCTTTTGGACTAATGGCACTCTAAAGTGAAGCCCTGGTTCTACTTCATCATAGTATTTACCAAACAATAAAACGACCCCACGTTCGGCTTCTGGTACTGTGTAAAAACCGGTGACCATGACTAAAATGGCTAAAACCCCAGCTACAAGATATAACCCAGTCAAGCCGCCTTTCTTCTCATTGTCATTGCCGTTGCCCCCAAACTTATTTTGCTTATCCTTTTTAGCCCCAAATAAATTGCTAAAAAGATCTGAAATTTGGGTAAAGTCAAAACTACCATCATCAGAACCATTGTTGCGGTCACGCTGCCAAGGGTCTTTTTTATTGTTATTCCCTCCAGGTTCATTCCAAGCCATTTTCCTATTTCTCCTAAAAAAGTTATAAATCAGTTTACGCCGAATCTAAGACTTTAGATAATCAGGTTCACGATTAAAAGTAAAACCACGTGGGCGGACACAATAACGTTCCACTGCCCCTGCAAATTTGCTATTAAGTCGGGCTAAATCAATCTTTTTTCCCCGGACTTCAATGATCATTTCACCGTTTTGGCTAAATTCTTCATGAGTTACCGCCTGCATTGCCAATAAGGCATTACGAAGAGCCCCAGCGCTTGGTGGCAAGCGTAACAATAATTCTTCAACTTCGTCAGCAAACAAAGCGGTAATAGCTTTAAGTAGTAGCTCAATGCCGTCACCACTTTTAGCGCTCACAGATACCGCTTCGGGCTTACCATGAGCATTGTTTTGAATATGTGGTTCTACTCCATCTAAACGGTCTATTTTGTTATAGATCTTTAATTGAGGGATGTCATCTGCTTCAATTTCAGCGAGCACCCCTTCGACCGAACGAATGTTTTCTTGCATGCGTTCATCAGAAGAATCAATCACATGTAGTTGTAAATCCGCCTCTCTAGTTTCACGTAAAGTAGCTTTAAAGGCAGCTACCAACTCATGCGGTAAGTGCCTAATAAAACCAACGGTATCAGCAAAAACCACTTGGCCAATCCCAGGTAACATGACAGTTCTTAACGTTGGATCTAAGGTGGCAAACAACTGATCGGCCGCATAGACTTCTGATGAAGTCAAACGATTAAACAAAGTAGATTTGCCTGCATTAGTATACCCAACCAAGGAGATTGTTGGTACTTTATTTCTTTTGCGTGATTTTCCGCTTTGTTCACGCTGTTTTTCAACTTCAGCTAATTCACGTTTTAACGCAGTAATTCGGTCTTTAAGCAAACGTCTATCTGATTCAAGCTGGGTTTCACCAGGACCACCACGCATCCCAAATCCACCCTTTTGCCGTTCAAGGTGAGTCCAACCACGTACTAATCTAGTGGAGAGATAACCTAACTGAGCCAGTTCAACTTGCAATTTACCTTCGTTGGTACGAGCTCGTTGTGCAAAAATTTCAAGAATTAAAGATGTACGGGCAATAACTTTACACCCTAATTCCTTTTCTAGATTACGTTCCTGAGATGGCGTTAGTTCATGATTAAAAATAACCATCTCCGCTTCTAGATCGGCAATTAAAGCCTTTAATTCTTCGGTTTTACCTGTACCAATAAAAAAACGGGAATCCGGTACCTTGCGTGCGCAAGTCAGTATTCCCGTTACTTCAGCGCCAGCAGATTCCGCTAGCATCTGAAGCTCCGCCAAATCCTCATTAGAGCTTTCGTCGGATAAATCAACATTTACAAGAACGGTTTTGGCACCGCCCTTGTGTCTTTCATCAAAATCAAACAAGAATTATGAATTCCTTATTCGGCTGAAATTTTTCGATTGAACCTATTCGATTGAACCTATTCGGCTGAATTTTTCGTTCGTTTTCGTTTTTTCGTTCGTTTATGTTCGATTGAACTTACTCAGCAGAAGATGATACATCATCGTCTACAGTTGTCACGGTAACAGCTCGAGATGGAACAATAGTAGAAATTGCGTGCTTATAAACCATCTGCGAAATGTTATTCTTAAGTAAGATTACGAACTGGTCAAATGATTCTACTTGACCCTGAAGCTTAATACCCGTAACAAGATAAATAGATACTGGAATTCGTTCCTTACGTAAGGCATTGAGAAACGGATCTTGCAATGATTGCCCCTTGGACATACTGTTTTCCTTAATAGTTGTTGTAATTATAACATCAGTAAGATGTCTAGCATCTTAGACCATCCGGTGTGTTTTATGTTATGCCGAATCCATTTTAGACATTAGACCATAAATAGCATACATCATTTTTAAGGTAAAAAGAAATAATCCATACAATTATGCTCGATATTTCATACCAAGTTAGCAAAACTTGCTTAAAAACAGTAATTTAAGCTTTACGTTACGTCCTATAAAAACGTAACTCACTTTAATTACATGCTTTTTTATGGTTTTTAATCGTTTCTAGAACTCGTGACAAATTCTCTGGATCATGCGCTTTAAGCTCATGGACCTCGGTTTTCCAACCGCGAAGCCAAGTCATTTGTCTTTTGGCAAGTTGGCAAGTCGCGATAATGGCAAGCTCACGCGCTTTATCGAGCGTTACTTCCCCAGTTAGATACATCCACATTTGGCGGTAGCCTACCGCTCTAATTGAAGGCATCTTTAGAGTTAAATCACCACGTGCAAACAGTTTTTGCGTTTCTTCTAACAAGCCCTGCTTTAGCATTAAATCAAAGCGTTGCGCAATAAGAGGTTTTAATTCCAAACGAGCTCGATCCGGTAGAATAGAGAATTGCATTAAATCTAAAGGACACTCATATGGCGGGGTTTCCGCTAAGAGTTGAGTCATGCTCTTATTGGTCATTAAATAAATTTCCAGAGCACGGCCAATGCGCTGGGGATCGTTTTCATTTATTCTAGCGTATGACTTTTCATCGATTAAACGTAGTTGTTCCCGTACATAAGGAAGCCCTTTTTCTTTAATAAGATTAGTCACCTGCGCCCGAATTTCAGGGGTTGTATCAGGTAATGATGATAAACCATCGGTTAGGCTTTTAAAGTACAGCATTGTCCCGCCCGCTAAAATAGGCACTTTACCCCGGGCTTGAATCTCAGCGCACAACTTAAGGGCATCACCTCTAAAATCGGCCACACTATAGCTTTGAGCCGGATCTAAAATATCAATTAAGTGATGAGGAATCCCACAGCGTTCTTCTAATGAGGGCTTAGCTGAACCAATATCCATACCTTTATAAATAAGCACAGAATCAACACTAATGATTTCTCCATTAAGGGCCTCAGCGAGTTTTATAGACAACGAGGTTTTGCCTGAGGCCGTAGGCCCCATGAGAGATACAGCAAAAGGTTTACTCACCAAATAACTCCTTAACTAATCGATCGAATTTGAGCTCCTTGACAGCTGGCGCCGTAAGGTAGTCATACGTCAATGGCACCTGTCGTAGCAAGCGCGCCGCCATTTCAGCGGTAAAATAAAGTGGCATTTTTAAAGCACATAACACCCGTCCTAAAAATTCAATTGCTTCCTGCTCACCGGATAATGGTTCTAAGCCTAAGATTAAATCATCAACAACTTTAGCTACATTCATGCACCGCATAACCGCAGGAACTCCAGCAATTATAAGGCTACTTGCTTTTAACCCCTTTAGCTCCACTTCAAAACCTAAGGCCCGTAATAATCCCATATAAGCTTTCGGATCTTTAGAGCTAGTTATTTCAACTGGCACCATTAAATTGGAGGTTCCTAATACTCGACTGCGGTTTTGTTTTAGATATGAGGTCACAAGCTCCTGCGCCAACAGCGCTAAATCCCACAGATAAAATTGCCCATTATGGGCAGCTAATGCATAGTGTTTTTGCGTCACCCCTAAAAAGTTAATTTTATTGTCACCTAAACTCTCTTTAGGTTCGGTAAACCATGGAGCAAAAAAGACTGTCGGTTCAAGTATTGGCAAACCATCACCACCAACTTCTTCATCTGTAGGTCCATTTTCTGAACTTAAAGGAGGATTTAGGTCGCTAGTAAAGGCTAAGGTGTTCTCATTTTCCTTAGAAGCGACTATGCTTGACGCCTTAAAACCATCTCGGCTCGATGACACTTGGTTTTGAGTTAAGTTTACGTTACCCAAATCTAAAACAAAACCACCCTCTAAATTAACTTGGGTTTCATGCGCCAGCGCATCAGCCCACAAATCACCACTTGAACCATTAAAAATGGAGTTAGCAATCTTACTACCTAACGAACCTTCATCTAAGGGAGCACTGTCTCTTGCCAAAGGCGTAGCCTCAGCAAAAACTCCCTCTAAAGGCTGATTTTCTGGGCGACTAAAGATCCGGTCATAATATGAGCTTGTAGCATTGATGCTAGCCTTTTTTTCCGCCGGCGAAAAATTTGCGGGATTAAATTTACCCCAAGATGCGTGGTTTGGACCGCTTTTTGTTGGGCTACCGTAAGATTCCTTACCATCCCCCACGGAAGCATAACTCCTTGGCGCTTGATTTAAAGATAGATCCTTAACGGTATTAGGTTGATTAGCCCCATGAGCCAAACTATTTAAAGGAGAACCAGTTGCGCCCCCACAATAATTTAAGCTAGATTCAGGAGGTAAAGACTGCGACTCACCCTCAAAATCGCCCCCTTGAGATCCTAAATGTATCCCTTTAACTTCACCTTCGGTGCAGGAATTAAATGGCGCTTTCGCTTGAGCACCATTTACGTCTTCACTCGTAAAACTACTTAAAGCTTGTCCACGTGCCGTAAGTTCCGCTCCTACTTGCGCAGCTTTTTGCGCATTGTACTTAAGCGCGGTAACTCCGCAATAATTATGCGCAAGTGGCACTGCTTGCGTTTCCCCAAAATTTTCCGTAAAAATCGAGGTGGCGTTACGTAAGGCATTCACGAAACCACCCGCAATAAAATCATGGATATAACGCGCGTTTTGAAAGCGCACTTCATACTTTTGTGGATGGACATTTATATCAACTAACGCTTGTGGCATCGTTAAAAAGCACACATAAGAATCGTTAGCTTTACGCCCTAAAACTTCTTCGTACGCATCAGAAATCGCTCTAATCACGACCTTGTCTTTAACAATACGGCCATTTACAAAAAAATACTGTAGTGGCTTGGCACTTTCAGCAATAGCGCAAAAACCGTGTAAGCAAAGATCATCTGCTTGGACTTCAATTTTTACGGCTGTTTCAGCAAATTCGCCCCCAAAAATCTTTGCCATGCGACGATTAGGTCTATCACTTTGCGCTTCCACCCGAAAATCATAGACCAAGCGACCATTATTCTTAAGAGACAAAGCGCAATCTGGCCGGCTTAAAGCTAAACGTCTAAAGATTTCTTCGATCTGTAAAAATTCGCTTTTTTCCGAACGCATGAAACGGCGACGAGCCGGGGTGTTAAAGAATAGGTCTACAACCTCAACAGTGGTCCCCACAGGGTGGGCTGCAGGCTCAATTTGCGGAATTTGCCCAATACCATCGACTCTAATCACATGAGCTAAGGCTTCAGTTGCGGTTTTTGAAGTTAAGCTTAAACGCGATACCGCCGCCACTGACGCTAAAGCTTCTCCCCGAAACCCCATGCTACTTAAATAATCTAAATCTTCGATCGTATGTAACTTAGAGGTAGCGTGACGTTTAAGCGCTAAAGGTAATTCAGCTTCGCAAATCCCAGAGCCATTATCTCTAACCAAAATAAGCTTCGCCCCACCCTGTTCAATTTCTACTTGAACCTTAGAGGCTCCCGCATCAAAAGCATTTTCCACAAGCTCTTTAACTACGGCCGAAGGACGTTCAACTACTTCGCCGGCCGCAATTTGGTTGGCCACTTGAGGAGGTAAAACCGAAATCGCCATTACTATTTCTCCGGCACTTGTAATTTTTGCCCCAACATGACGTTGTTACTTTTGAGGTGGTTCATTTTTTTCAAAGTGGACATCGACACCCCAAACTTTTGCGCAATCTTAGTTAAAGTATCGCCTTTAACTACGGTATATGTGGTTGTTTTTAATGTACCTGTCCCTTTGATGTTTGAATTTTTTTTGGTTGAGGCTTTAGAGTTACTCTTTTGTTCATGAGCGTTAGCCGAATCATGAATTATTATTGGATTCTTGCTTACGTAGTTTTTAATCCCCAAATAAATGGAGTAAGCCACAGCACGACGATAATTCAAAGTAGCTAATAATTTAGCTTCTTCACGATTTGATAAATACCCGGTTTCAATTAACAGCGACGGAATATCAGGCGCCTTTAACACCGCCAGCGAGCGATGAATTGGAGTTGAATGATGTAGTGGCACCGTCTTTTTTAAGGAAGCCAAAATATCGGTCGCTAAGTTAAACCCTTCTGTTCTGGCATTATCTGAGGTTAGATCCAAAATCATAGCCGCAAAATATGGATTTTCACTCGTGTCATTGGAGATAATTTCTCCCGCGCCACCTAACAAGTTCTTATGTTTATCCTTGTTTTTTTCTAGCTTTGAATTTTCTCTAGTCGCACGCTTATTTGATAACACCAGGATTGAAGCCCCCATAGCCTTAGCATTAGCGGCGCTATCGGCGTGAATCGAAATCAAAATATTAGCTTTATGTCTGCGCGCAATTTCAGAACGTTCCCCAAGCTCAATAAATCTATCGTTAGAGCGAGTTAAATACCCTCGCATTTTAGGGTCAGCATTGATGTAGCTCACTAGCATAGTCCCTATGCTTAAAGTTACATTTTTTTCGTATATCCGATTGACCCCAACCGCCCCAGGATCTTTGCCCCCATGACCAGGATCGACGACCACAATATAAGGCTTTTCAACTTTAGCTACGGCTTTATTAGCTTTTGGAACTGGGGCTACAACTTGCAAAGAAGCATCAGGGCGAGCCGTACTTACCCCATCACCTGTACCATTTAAGTCAGAGAACAAGGCCTCTTCAAGTTCTTTGGTATTAGTAATTTTTTTTACTTCGCCTAGAGACTCACTTTCTTTAGATTGAACGTTAGCGGAAGCTTGTTTGGTAGAGCTTGACTTTTCCCCAGTTGTTTTTTCCGTTTGAACAGATGATTTAGCTTGGGCATTATTGGCACTTACAGCTTCATGAGGAAATTCAACGACTAAACGATTTTCACTGCCATTAACTCTGACATTAAAAACCTGAGGCTTGACCGCTTTTTTTAAGGTAAAAATATAAACGATGTCACTCGTGCCTCTAACGCCACGCTGCACTCCTGACACCACGCTTGAGGCCTTTAGTTCGGCTTTGCCAAACTTTAACTTTGGATTATCTATATCATGAATATAGAGGTAGAACTTATGTCCATCACGACTAAGTGCCGAAGAGTATTTAGCCACCTTTTGGGTATCAAATGAAATACGAGTTCGTAGATCACTAGTTTCGCCGTTGATAGCGCTAACTACATTTGCCCAAGCACCTTGGCTAAAAAATAAAATAAGACCACAGATAATAAAGAAACGGGCCGGCCATTTAATAAAACTAGCAGACCATGCTGATGCACAAGTTACCGACATATTGAGCCTAGACCTCCAAATCACGGCTATGCTAGATGCAAACACCGTAACAATGCCATCTAGCCGTTAAAACTCCTTAACTACGAAGCGGACTAATAGTAGAAATTGCTATAAAGTTCTTACAGATTTCGAGTCCATGTTCAGTCACAGGTGAAATTGTCACTGAGCGGTGTACCCCTTCATAAGCTAGAGCTACTGTCACATCAGGCCCTGCTAAAACGTCGCCTCCGTTTTCCGGCCATTCAACTAAACGGATAGAATCAGGACCAAAGTAATCTCGAATCCCCATCAATTCTAATTCTTCAGGTTCGTTTAAACGATAAAGGTCAAAATGATAGATTGTCACATTTTGTAATCTGTACGGCTCTACCAAAGTATAAGTTGGACTCTTTACAACCCCTTCATACCCAAAACCTTGCACAAAACCACGTGTCATAGTAGTTTTTCCGGCCCCAAGTCCCCCAAGCAAGAAAATTGTAGTACCAGCAGGAGTCACACTAGCAAGTTCCTGTCCGAACTTAACTGTATCTGTGTCATCCTTAAGAAAAAACTTTGGATATTCCATAAATCACCAATCCTTTGAGGTTGTATCGCTTGAGTACAATTTCATGTCAAAAATTTTAGACTATATTTTAAGTATAAATAGGAAAATTTAAAACACAAATTACATCCTAGGTGTCTCTCTTCCTGTATACGCTCGTAAATTATGACCTTTAGACGCTACCTGCCTCCATAAACTATCACAATTTACAATTAAAAAGATTATTAGCCATCACTATCTTTTAAAAACTACTTAAACTTGAGCAATATAAGCCTAAAAACCCACAACAACATATATTGCTTTATATATCTTATACAGATAATTTGCCCCTTGCCGTTTTTAACTTAGCTTCCACTTATCTAGTCTAGTTTTATCTAGTCTAGTTAACACTCGTTTCCTAATTTACCGTTCACGTTTGTTTCTTAAAAGACGCACGTAAGGTAGCAAATCTCTAGCACAAATCCCCATAATACCCTCTTGCTCCCCTGCAAGTTCACCTGCGCATCCATGAATGGCCACAGCCATCACAGCAGTTACCATTGGGTCTTTAACTTGGGTGCCTAAGGCTGCGGTTATGCCACTTAATAAATCCCCCATTCCGCCTGAAGCCATAGCAGGGGAACCAACGACTCCAACGAAAACCTGTGTTTTATCAAAGGAAGCTACCACCGTTCGATTAGATTTTAAAACACAAACGGCTGAATAAAGCTTGGCAATCTGTTGGGCAGCTTCTAGGGGATTAGCTAAGACTTCAGTTATTGATTTATTAAGTAACATGGCAGCTTCCCCAACGTGAGGAGTCAAAATTAACTTACGTTTTAAAGCCAATTCGTCATTTTGGGGCTGATTAAACATTTGCCTTAAATGCCATAAGCCATCAGCATCAATCACCAAAAGCGTTGTGTCTTGTATTTGTGTCCAAATAGTGGCAAAAAGCTTAGCCCCAACTTCATCTCGCCCAAGGCCCGGACCTAAAACAACAGCGTCTGACTTTATAAGAGTAGCAGGCAACTTATCCGCTGTAGGCTTTATCGTCATCACTTCTGGCGCTAGCATATTTAATGGCATTTGCCCTTGTGCATCCGCAAAACAGGCGGTAATTAACCCCGCTCCAGTGCGAAGCGCCCCTAGAGAACTTAGCATTAAAGCCCCATGCATGCCCACATTCCCACCAACTAACAATACGCGCCCAGCCGTGCCTTTATGATCTGTAGCTTGCCGCATGGGCAAAGCCTGCTGCACCCCTTTATAATCAAAGGCCAAACAAGGCTGCGCTTGAAACATGGTCTGAAGTATCTTAGCCATCGAGCCTATGTCTGGATAAACCGCAATTACACGTCCACAATAGTTGGCAGCAGCCCCAAACAATAATCCTGGTCTTAAGCCAAAAACGCTAAAAGTATAATCAGCCTTAATAACGTAAGGCGCAGCAGCATCTCCTGTTTGGGCATTCAAAAGAGACGGAATATCTACCGCTAACACTTTAGCTTGTGAGGCTTCGTTAACTAAATTTACCGCCGCCATAGTTTTTTGGGCGCTTGCTCTAGTCACATCAAAATCAGATCCGATCCCAATACCCACGATCGCATCTACTACATAATCCGCACTTTTTATTACCTGGATGCATAAAGGGTTAATATCTAATTCTGCCTCTGCTTTAGACGCGCTATCATTTTTTAAAAACAAAGCATATAGAAGCCCATGAGCTTCTAGATATCGGCTGCGCGCCTCATTGGCACATAGCCCCATTTTTGGAGGTTGAACCGATAACACGGCTATATTTGAACAACCTAAAGCTATAAGGTTAGTTGCAATTTCATAACCGTCACCGCCATTATTGCCATTGCCCGTTACCACAACCCATTTTTTGTTTTTTAAATCAGCCCCAAATTCTTGCTGCATCTTGTGCACGATCGCCAAAGCCGCTGCTTGCATTAACGGAAATTGCCCCCGGTCCGCGCCAAATTGGGCTTCTATTTGGCGGGCTTGAGCCACAGTAAACACTGGGGCCCCACTAATGCTATAATGCTCAATATCAACCGCAAAATTTTCTTTAATCATAACTTTTACCTTTTTGAGTTTGCGCGCATGACTGACCCTAAAATAAACTCATCTAGCCTTAAGTTTCGCCAAGAGCTCATTAAAACCGCCCAAAGTTTAAACCTTTGCGCCTTAGCTCTCGCTAATCCCCAAATCGTGCGCCAAGCCCCACAAGAGCCCCGCCCCGATTTACCGGCCGGACTTGATTATCTCAACAAGAACGCAGATGTACGAGCTAATCCTGATTTAATTCATCCTGGCACTAAGTGCATTATCTGCGCCGCGATGGCTTATAAACTTCACCCTAAAGAAGATAACGAGACTTATCCCCAAACCTCAGGACGCATTTCCGCCTACGCCTGTGGCCGTGACTACCACAAAGTTCTTAAAAAGAAGCTTACCGCACTTGGCAACTTTTTGCGGAACTATTTGTGGAAAAATAGACCCGACTTCCCAAATCTTTCATCTTTTATCTCAGGTCACGTTCATGATGAGTTAAAGCCAACTTCTTTGGTCCCCAACCCAAACCAAGAGCACTTATCAACACCTGAGCTTTTTTCCGATGCTACCCAAATTACTTTTCGTGCCATTGCTGACAGCGCGCCTTTTCCCGAACGTTTTGTCGCCACCGCAACTGGCATGGCCCAAGAGGGCAAAAACGGTCTTTGTGCAATTTCAGGGGCAGGGTCTGCCATCTTTTTAGGGGAACTTCTAGTAAATATCGACCTCATTTCCTTATTGCAAGAGAATAATGAAATAGGAACAGAGCAAGCACCAACCGAAAAGGAAGGTGAAAAGCCCACTCACGTTCAAGCTGACCCCAAGCCTAAAAATTCAAACCCAGAACACGTTATTCGCTATGTGTCCGAACCAATAAGTTACGCCCTCTACCCCACTACTAATACTTTAACCTCCGAACCGCTTCCCCCTAGCGTTTCAGCAACTTGCCCTAAAAGCTGTAGTCGCTGTTTTAAAGCCTGCCCGACCCAAGCTCTATCAGCTCAAGGTTTTAAGGCGGAACGCTGTTTATCTTATTTAACTATTGAGTCGGATGAAAACATTCCATTTGAATTTTGGAGGGCTTTAGGTACTAGAGTTTATGGTTGTGATGCGTGCCAAGAAGGTTGTTTAAGATGTCAAAATCAAAAGATAACCTTGGATCCTGATTTTAAAAACCGTTTTTCAGCTACGCAATTAGATTTCTTACAACTAATAAACTTAAATGCTTCAGAGTTTACCACGCTCTTTGCAGGCACCCCAATTATGCACGCCGGCTACAGGCGCTTTATGCGTAATGTATTTACTGCCGCGACTAATACCACTCCAAGTCTTGAGCTAGTCCAAGCCCTCAATTCACGGCGTGCAGACTTTAAAGAATATGAAGACACCATTAACCGCGCCATCAGCTTAATTAAAAGTAAACTTTTTAACTAATTTTGTCTAAAAATGATCCATCGCGCAAAAGTTAAGCAAAAATTTTAAAATATTTAACTTTATTCAAATTTGTTTCTAGCGTTAATATCTATAATCAAGTAGTCATTTGTACGTTTTATTAAAAATGGCTAGTATTTTTGAACCTCAAAACAAAGATTATTTAAATTATCCACAGCTTTGAGGTTGGTACAATTTACGATTTAACACAATCATCTGGAGTGTTTATGATTATTTTAGGCGTAGATATCGGGGGGTCCGGAATTAAAGGGGCCCTTGTGGACACAAAAACCGGTAAGCTTGTAACCGAACGCATCCGTATCGCCACCCCACAACCAGCCACCCCGGAAGCAGTAGCTAACACCTTGAAGGAATTAGTTGCTCATTTCCCTGACTACACAGGCCCAATTGGGTGTGGTTTTCCTGCCACTGTTCATCATGGTGTGGCCTTCACCGCAGCCAACATCGATAAAACTTGGATCAACACCCCTGTGGAAAAGTTGTTTTCTGCCACTGTAAAACATCCATGCTTTGTCTTAAATGATGCAGACGCTGCTGGTATTGCTGAAATGAAATTTGGCGCCGGCGTGGATAATCATGGCGTAGTAATGATGGTTACCATCGGTACTGGCCTTGGTAGTGCTATTTTTGTTAATGGCAAACTTTTACCAAACACCGAACTTGGTCACCTCATTTTAAATAACATGATCGCTGAACACTACTGCTCAGATTCCGCTAGACAACAAGAAGACCTCGGTTGGGGTAAATGGGGTAAGAGATTTAACAAGTACCTTTCTCGCCTTCAATTCTTGTTCAACCCAGACCTTTTTATTTTAGGTGGCGGGGCCTCTAAGAGTTTCGAAAAATTCAAAGACAAGATTGAAATTCGGACCCCAGTTGTGACTGCCAAAACCTTAAATGAAGCCGGTATTATCGGGGCCGCTTTCTACGCTGAAGAACAACAAGAAGCAGGTTGCACCCCTTGTTGCGTAGTTGAACATGAAATAGTTTGTGCAGCAACAAACTTAGACGACTGTGCAGATAAAGCGCAAAAACCAAACTGTGCTTGTAGCGACGCTAGTAAATAAAAACAATTAACTTTTTAGTTAAATATGTAGCTTTGGCTCATCCTAGCTAGTAAATTTTCTGAGATGTATTTAAAAGGGAACACTATGGCTAATATCGGTGAAGTTCACAATTACTACGAAACTCTCGTAGCTCATTATATTGACGGTCTAGAATTGACCAAAACCAAGGATCAAGATTATCTGACCGATTTGTTCTGTTTAGCCCTAAACCAGCTTCCAGCTTACTATATTCGCTTTAATGTAGACATGATGTTCTATACTTCAGATGAAAAAAAACAAGAAATGGAAGATCGAGTAATTTACGCTGTAAGCTCAGCTATTAGTTGGCTCGATCGAGATGATCATAAGCGCAATAAAGACTAAGCTGGTAAAACCTTAGGTTCTTAAACCAAAATAAACAAAAGGTCTCTATTTAGAAAATTAGAGGCCTTTTGCTTCTCTCCCAAAACTTTGGCCTTTCCCTCACCAAAATAGAAAGAAGAAATAAAAGAAAATACTAAACTCCGCTCTCCGTATTTTCTAATTTTTGACGTGCTTTTTGGGATAGGCTACACCGAGTAAATCGAAGAGATCTCTAGTTTTTTTAGGGATCTCTTTTACTATCCAGATTCCTCTGCCTAGAGGCCTACTCGCTTGAAGTGTTTGTAGCTTTAGCATTAGCTTATTTAATGAATCACTTGGTAGCT
>OIZS01000055.1_pt1 | contig 70584 bp, 58 predicted proteins | sample 1588641 | NCBI WGS metagenome assembly OIZS01 (sample SAMN03283240) | human gut metagenome | biome: human-associated habitat; material: feces | host: Homo sapiens | place: Peru | collected 2012
AGCTACCAAGTGATTCATTAAATAAGCTAATGCTAAAGCTACAAACACTTCAAGCGAGTAGGCCTCTAGGCAGAGGAATCTGGATAGTAAAAGAGATCCCTAAAAAAACTAGAGATCTCTTCGATTTACTTGGTGTAGCCTATCCCAAAAAGTACGTCAAAAATTAGAAAATATGACGGCGGGAGTTTAGAGTAAAGAGATTGGGAGTGAATTATAAACAAAAGATGCCAACCTAAGGTTGGCATCTTTGATTTTTAGCTAAAACTAAAAATTGAATAGCTAACGTTCACTACTATGCTATTAGAGAGAGTAGTAAAGTTCGAATTCAGCTGGGTGCGGAGTCATACGAACCTTGTCGATTTCCTTTTGCTTAAGCTTGCAGAAAGCATCGATATAATCAGCAGAGAATACATCGCCAGCTAACAAGAAGTCATGGTCAGCCTGAAGAGACTTGATAGCTTCTTCGAGTGAGCCACAAACCTGTGGAATAGCTGCTTCTTCTTCTGGTGGAAGGTCATAAAGGTTCTTATCCATAGCTTCACCCGGATCGATATGGTTGATAATACCATCGAGACCAGCCATGAGCATAGCAGAGAAAGCGAGGTATGGGTTAGCCATGCAATCTGGGAATCTTACTTCGATACGTACTGCCTTTGGAGATGAAACTGCAGGGATACGGATTGAAGCAGAACGGTTACGAGCAGAGTATGCAAGCATTACTGGAGCTTCATAACCTGGAACAAGACGCTTGTATGAGTTGGTAGAAGGGTTGGTGAATGCGTTAAGAGCCTTAGCGTGCTTCTTAATACCGCCAATGTACCAAAGAGCGAGCTGAGAAAGACCGCCATAGAGTTCACCAGAGAACAAGTTCTTGCCGTCTTTACCAAGAGACTGGTGTACGTGCATACCAGAACCGTTATCACCAGCGATTGGCTTTGGCATAAAGGTTACGGTCTTGCCATACTGATCAGCAACGTTCCAAAGTACATACTTTTCAAGAATAACTTCGTCAGCCTTCTTGGTGAGAGTATTGAACTTAGTAGCGATTTCGTTCTGACCGCAAGTAGCAACTTCGTGGTGATGAGCTTCGATTTCAAGACCCATTTCTTCGAGTACGAGGCACATTGCAGAACGGAGGTCTTGTGAAGAATCAACAGGAGGAACTGGGAAGTAACCGCCCTTAACTGCTGGACGATGGCCCTTGTTGCCATCTTCATATTCAGTGGTGCTGTTCCAAGCTGCTTCAGGGTCATCAATTTCAACCATGGAGCCCTTCATTTGGCAACCGAAGCGAACGTCGTCAAAAACGAAGAATTCTGGTTCAGGGCCAAAGAGAGCGTAATCAGCGATACCAGTTGACTTAAGGTATGCTTCAGCTCGCTTTGCGATAGAACGTGGGTCACGATCATAGCCTTGCATGGTTGAAGGCTCGATGATGTCGCAACGGATCATAATAGTAGGATCTGCGTAGAATGGGTCAAGTTTAGCAGTTTCAGGATCTGGCATTAAAATCATGTCTGATTCGTTGATGCCTTTCCAACCGCTAATTGATGAACCATCGAACATCTTGCCATCAGTGAAAAAGTCTTCGTCGATGCATGAAGCAGGGATAGAAATGTGCTGTTCCTTACCCATAGTGTCGGTGAAGCGAAGGTCAACGAACTTTGCATCGTTTTCCTTGATGAGATTCATTACGTCTTGAGCTGACATACAATAAAATCCTCCAACGGGATGTTTAAATAAAGTAGATGTTTACCGAATTATCTAATGCTAAATTTGTGCCAAGTTAAAATCGAGGCTTTTACGCTGAAACAGAGCTATTTTAATCTATTTTGCGGTAACGCGCTTCAAAATAAAGCACCAAACAAGTGCAACAAGGCTTTTTTTGTTTGCTAATGGTGCAATCTAGTATTTTGCAGACAAAAAGGAATTAAGGCAATATCTATTTAATTTTGTTTAAGTGCACCATAACAGCGAAAAAACGTCTTGTGAATGGATAAAGGCTTATAAAAACAGAGGTTTGAGTAAAAAAAGCAAAGAATGCACTCTCTTTATGATTATGTTTTTTTGTTGGGTTAAATAAAGTTAGCCCGAAATTAAGGTGGTATTTAGAGCAAGCTTAATTTTGGTTGCGCTATATAAAAGTCTATAGTCAACAATTTTTGTGTGTAAATGCGCCATGCTAAATTGAATTAGAAAATGGTTGATTAAAATATAATCAAAATTTAATTGAAAATTTTATAATTGTGCTATGAAGATCACATGTAAAAATGTAAAATACGCAGGTAATTTGAAATAACAGGGGTTTTTCATGTTAGAAAATCTGCGCAACATTGCCATTATCGCCCACGTCGATCACGGCAAAACAACATTAGTTGATAAATTATTACGTTTATCTGGTACTCTTGATCGCTCTTCCGATGGGGAAGAACGTGTAATGGACTCTAATGCCATTGAAAAAGAACGTGGGATTACCATTTTGGCTAAGAACACTGCTATTCAGTGGAAAGATTACAGAATTAACATCGTTGACACTCCGGGCCACGCTGACTTTGGTGGTGAAGTAGAACGTGTTATGAGTATGGTTGACTCCGTACTTCTTTTGGTTGACGCAGTTGATGGCCCAATGCCTCAGACCCGTTTCGTTACTCAAAAGGCTTTCAAGCAGGGCTTAAAGCCAATCGTTGTTATCAACAAGATTGATAGACCAGGTGCTCGTCCTAATTGGGTAATCGACCAGGTTTTTGATTTGTTTGATAATCTTGGGGCTACCGACGAACAGCTCGATTTTCCAATCGTTTACACTTCTGCTCTCAATGGTTACGCCACCTTAGATCCAGATGTAAAGACCGATAATATGGATGCTTTGTTCGAAGCAATCATTAAGTATGTTGAGCCTCCAAAGGCAAATCCGGAAGGTCCTTTCCAGATGCAGATCTCTCAGCTCGACTACTCTCCATATGTAGGGGTTATCGGTGTTGGTCGTATTATGCGTGGTAGCGTAACCCCAAATCTTCCAGTAACTATTGTTAGCCCAGATGGCTCTACTAGAAATGGTAAAGTTGGCCAGGTTCTTGGTTATTTAGGATTGAAGCGCTCAGAAGTAGATTGTGCAAAAGCTGGTGATATTATTGCTATTACAGGCCTGGGTGAACTTAAGATTTCTGATACCGTTTGTTGCCAGACTCAAGTAGAAGCCTTGCCTCCACTTTCTGTAGACGAACCTACGGTAACTATGACTTTCCAAGTTAATACTTCTCCATTTGCAGGTAAAGAAGGCAAGTTCATTACTTCACGTAATATTCTTGAAAGATTGGAAAACGAACTTACTCACAACGTAGCTTTACGTGTTGAACAGACTGAAGATCCTGATAAGTTCAAGGTTTCTGGTCGTGGTGAACTTCACCTTTCAATTCTTATTGAAAACATGCGTCGTGAAGGTTTTGAATTAGCGGTTTCTCGCCCTGAAGTAATTGTTAAGGTTATTGATGGCAAGAAGATGGAACCAATGGAAAACCTTACTGTTGACATTGAAGAACAGCATCAAGGTGCTGTAATGGAACAGCTTGGTGTGCGTAAGGCTGACCTTAAGGATATGGTTCCAGATGGTAAGGGCCGTGTTCGTCTTGACTACTCTGTACCAGCTCGTGGTCTTATTGGTTTCCAAACTGAATTTATGACTTTAACTTCAGGTACTGGTCTTATGTATCACACCTTCGATTGCTACGGCGAATGGAAGGGGGGTGTTATCGGTCAGCGTAAGAATGGGGTTATGATCTCTAACGCTACTGGTAAGGCTTTAGGTTACGCAATTTGGTATCTTCAGGATCGCGGTAGAATGTTCATCGAACATGCTCAAGAAATCTATGAAGGCCAGATCGTTGGTATCCACAACCGTGATAATGACCTTACTGTGAATGCTCTTAAGGGCAAGCAGCTTACTAACGTTCGTGCTTCTGGTACTGACGAAGCTATCGTTTTAGTTCCACCTGTAAGATTCTCATTGGAACAGGCTCTTGAATTTATCAACAATGATGAACTCGTTGAAGTAACACCAAAGAGCATTCGTTTACGTAAGAAGCTTTTAACTGAACTCGATAGAAGGAGAGCTTTCCGTGCTGTTGGTGGTCTTCGTGACCAGGAAGCAGCTGAATAATTTTTGAGATGAGCACGGTGCTTATAGCCGTGCTTTCTAAGACAATTATTGAAGTTAATAAAAAATGCTACCGCTGAGGTAGCATTTTTTGTTCATTGTTTTTGTTGTGTCTGTTTACAGTTATTCGTTTTTAGGGGAGTTTTTTCTATATCTGAAGAGGGAGCCTGGTTTTTAGCCTCGCTGTCTTTTAGAGCTTTGGTTGGTTTAGGGTGGGTCAGCTTGTAGTCTTGCATCACGGCAGCAAGCTCAGCCCCTAAAAGAACAATATACCAATTGATATATGTCCAAACCATTAAAATTGGTAAGGCAGCTACTGCGCCATAGATTAAGGTATAGTTTGAAAAGTTGGTTATATAGTAGGTAAAAGCACGGCGCAAAAAATCTTGCGTTACGGCTGCTAAAAATGCACCAATAGCAGCGTATAGAAAATTAACCTTAGTATTAGGAACCCCGGTATAGACGATAAAAAGAATTGTAAATACCAATAATGCAGGAACAATATTCACTACGATTCTATTGATGATATTGAGGGTGTCCATGTTGATATTGCCAAGCATCTGGGCTGCGGTAATGGACGAGGTTATGGCAATACTTAAACCTAGTAATATTGGTCCTAAGGTAAGAACGGTCCAATAAAGGGCAAAGGTTGTGATGCGAGGGCGAGTTGAAGTTGTGTGCCAGATGCGATTTAAGGTGATATCAATGCGTCGAATAAGGCAAAGGGAAATGACCACTAAGGTAGCAAGCCCGAGCATGGTGGTTTGACTTGCATTGCTGACAAAAGAATCAATGTATTCTTGAAGTACTTCTCCCGATTGGGGCATCATATTGGTGATGATGAAGTGCATCATTTCGGTTCTAAGCTTTTGAAAGCTTGGAAACAACGAAAAAACACTAAGCAAAACGGCCAAAACTGGAATGAGAGACATCAACGTGGTATATGAAAGAGACGAACTTAAAACGTCAATTTCGTCATTTTTGATTCGTTTCGATAAAAAAATCAAAAATTGAAATTTATGAGATAGCTTGTTTTTGAGAAAAATGATGCGTTCTTTCATAATAATTTTCCTCTATCGGGGCTAATTTACTGCGGTTGCTTGTCATCAATGATGTGCTGTTTTGAGTTCTCTGATGATGTTTCTTTGCTGTTTGTTGATTTTAATGGGGGCATGATTAGATGGCTCCAACCTGCTTTGGTGACTTCATCTATCTTGGCAATTGCGCCGTTGGGGTCAATTGCGACTAAATAAGAGTGGTCGTTATCCTCTAATAAATCATGGTACACTAGCGACAAGTCTGTCATTTCTGGCGCAGTTGTGGTGCTGAGAACGGCAGATAAATTGCCCTCTAAAGCCATAGTTTTGAAGTCTGCAGTTTTAAAGGCGTTATGTTCGATGTTTGCGTGCAAGAAAAAGCCTCTAAATTCATCTACTTCGCTGTTATCAACAGCAAAAATCTGCCCCACTTGGGTAAAATTGCGATTTTTAACTAAGTTTGTCAGCCTTCTTTTTAGGTTATACCCATCTAGCGCTAGGTTAGGCCCGTTAATGGATAATTCGCCCGTAAAAATTGGTGTGGCCGGCCAAGGTGAGTTAAATTTAGCAGTGCCTGTAAATGCCACATCCAAATCACCGTAGATTTTTGGTGAGTTTGAAATGATAAAGTGAGAAGGATTTAAGCCTTGAGCCACAACTTTTACCTGATATGCCTCAAGAGAATTATTTTGGGGTGAAGTAAAATTATGATCTTTAAAATTAAGTTCAGAAGGTGGAACTAAAGAGGCACTAGCTTGAGAGTTTGGAAGCAATGAAGCCGCCACATTTATGGTTGAATCTTCGTTATAAATTAGGTTAAAAGAGAAGTTTTGGGGAGTCCAAGACCCAGTAAGTCTTGGGTTCCAAAAACGTTGCCCTAACAAACCCAGATCGCCGTGGGTTATAGCTAATTGCGCAAAGCTAAATGCGGGAAAAATTTGCCTGGTAGTAGTTTTAGCAGGGTCTTCGGTATACTCAAAGTTAGACAACTCTATATCGCTTTGTCTGGTAAAAAAGTTAAAGTTGTCAAAACCACTTAAAATTTCACACTTATAGCAAGTAAAGTGTTCTATGGCCAAATTAGGAAAATTTTCATTTAAGAGGTTGCTAAAATCACTAGGTTCTAGCGTGGCGCTAACTTGATTTAGCTTTATTTCATTGAATTTAAGTAGCTTTTCTGTGGGTAAGAACACTCCGTTAGTCACAATTTGTCCATGTTCGCCTATTGTTCCTGAAACATTAAAACTACCATTAGCTAACCACTTTATATTACCCGCGGTTAGAGCTAATTCCCGAATAGCCATGGTGGCAAAGTCCCCTGAGAGTTCATAGGTGGTTCCGGAGAGATTTATTAGGCCAGAAAAGCCAGCAATTTCGCAATTTTCACCACATAATGTAGGCGGAAGTTTTAGATCTACAGTTTGGGCTTGAATCGACTCTAGGTTTGTAGTCCAATCGGGAATTTGAAAATATTCAGTTGAGAGTACGTGATTGCTAATGTTCGTCTTACTCAAATGGATTGTGCGATCTAGCTGATTTATGGTCGCAGTTGTAGTTAAGTTACCACCATCGAAGTTTAAATTTGCTTGAGCTAGGCATACGTTGTGGTGGCAATCAAGTTCTATCTGACCAGACTCGATATTTCTGTGCCACACTTGAGCAAGATGTAGGTTAATAGTGGAGTAATTGCTGAGTAAATTCTTAGAAAAAGGACTATGCAAATCAAAATTGGAAGTCTTAAGTTCGAGTCCTTTAAAATTCTCGGAGCTTAAGTTTTTTAACCAAACTTTACGAATTGGGCCAATTAAATTTGGCAGTTGGGCGGTTTGCGCTTCTATAAAAGGCAAATCTTTAAACACAGGGTCAATAAGATCGAGTTCAACCAATTCTAAACGTTTGGTTTGGCCGGTTAAATAAGACCAAAGGTCAAATTCAAGATATGTTGTTTGGCTTCTACAGATATCCTTGATATTGAGGTCGTAAATAGCAATCGTGCCTGGATAAAGGATGTTATATTCTACTTTTTTTATGGTGACATCATGTCCTAGTTCATTAGTAAGTAGTTGCGCTAAAGGGGTTGCTAAAAAAGGACCTCTAAAGAAAAAAAGTAGCAATAAAAAGACCGCTGCAATTGTAAACAACAATGACAGGCTTAAACGGACGAAAAAATGACGAACAGTTTTAGTTGCCACTGAGTTCTTCTCCGGTACGGTACCAACGATCTATAAGGTTTTGCATAGCTTCAGGGTATTGTTGTTCAATAATATCGGCATCAGCAGAAGCTTCATTGATAATCTTAGTGTCACGAAGCATATTTGCAACTCGGAAATTAAGTTCCCCGGTTTGTTGGGTGCCTAAAAGGTCACCTGGTCCCCGAAATTGCATGTCTTGTTCGGCGATATAAAAGCCGTTACTGCTTTGTTCTAGAACTTTTAAACGCTGACGTCCAGTAAGACTAAGATTATCAGCATGTAATAAACAGCAAAAAGAAGCTAATTTGCCACGACCAACACGTCCACGGAGCTGGTGTAGTTGGGCCAAACCGTGTCGTTCTGCGTTTTCAATCACGATTAAAAAGGCATTTGGATTATTCACCCCAACTTCAATGACTGAGGTGGCAACCAAAATGTCGATATTTCCATGGTTAAATTCGTCCATAATCTCCTGTTTTTCAGGAGCTTTCATTTGTCCATGCAGGAGGCCGATTCTTCTTTGAGGTAATACTTGGGCAATGTACGAAGCTGTATTGATGGCATCTTGGCAATCTATCACTTCAGATTCGTTGATTAGACAGCATACCCAATAAACTTGTTTGCCTTCGGCCACATGCTTTTCAATATGCGCAATAATCGTGTCGCGCATGCTGATTGGACGCACAATGGTGATGATAGGTTGGCGGTTAGGTGGTAGTTCATCGATGATGGAAATATCCATATCAGCAAAGGCCGTTTGGGCTAAAGTACGCGGAATTGGGGTCGCTGTCATCGAGAGAATATGGGGGATGAAGCCAGTCGAATCGCAGGCTTTTTGGCGTAGAGCCATACGTTGTCTAACCCCAAATCTATGTTGTTCATCGATGATAACTAGGGCTAAACGATGGTAAATGACTTCGTTTTGAATAAGGGCATGAGTGCCAATGATTACCTTGACCTCTCCACTTAAGATATCTTCTTGCAGTGCTTGTTTTTCTTTGGCTTTCATCTTGCCTGTGAGTAACCCAACTTGCACCCCAAATGGTTCTAGGTACTTCACAAAATCTTTGTAGTGTTGTTGGGCTAAAATTTCTGTAGGCACCATTACGGCAGCTTGGCAATTGCTTAAAGCTGCAGTTAGGGCGCTCAAGATGGCAACCATGGTTTTACCACAACCTACATCACCTTGAACTAAACGGGTCATAGGGATGTTTTGGCTTAGGTCTTTGCTAATATCTGTAAAGGCGCGGCGTTGCGCCTTGGTTAGTTTAAATGGTAGATTTTTTTCAAAATCATCGACCATGGAACTTGGCGTGGATAGAGGCAAGGCGTCATATTGACGTGATTTTTGTTTAACTGCGCGTAGAGCTAGGTTGTGAGCTGTAAGTTCTTCAATAATAACTCTAGCTTGTGCTGGGGTTTCAAAACGAGCTAAAACCTGTAAATCAGTATTTTTAGGTGGTTGATGAACAAGTTGCAAAGCTTCTTTGAGCGTTAAATGATATCGATTTAAAGCTGTTGGTAAATATTCAGGGACATCATGGGCGGACAAAAAATCTAACGCTTGTTTGATATAACGGCGCATCGCTTGTTGTTTAATACCAGCAGTTAGGGCATAGCTTGGAGTAAGTGACTCTGAATTTTCGTTAGGGGAGAGAAATTCAGGGTTGGCGAGCTGAGGTTGGTTGTTAAAAAAAGATAGGCGTCCATAAATGGTAATTTCCGTATTGATGCGTAAGGCATCTTGCTGAAATTTTTTGAAATTAAAAAACGATAAACGGATATAACCAGTACCATCACTAAGAGTTACTTGAAAAATACTTCCGCGCGGACGGCTATCGAGTTTGGTACTTGTAATAATGCCAGAAATAGTAACTTCTGTGCCTTCATACAAGGGGGTTAAATCCCCAATGTGAATAATATTGGTGCGATCGGTATAAGAAGTTGGAAAATGAAATAACAAGTCCGCAATAGTAAAAATTCCTATTTTATTTAAAGCGGCTGTAGACTTGGTTTTAGGACCTAGCCCCGAAATACTGTTAATGGATTCCGTAAAAATAATGTCGGCAGAAGCTGGACTTGTTATATTCATGTGCGACCTTTAATATCTAAAGATATGTGGCATTACTTAAAGTATGATTAGAGCAATCTTCTTAGTAAAAGCTGCATGCCTAGCTTTTTAACTCTAGTGATCAATTTTTTAATTTCTTCTGGATATGTATCGAAGCTTTGTAATTCCTCGTGTGAGGTTATTGGTTTGCTGTATTGCATGAGGAATAATCTTTCATGCATAAACTTTTCTTGTAGAAGATGGTTTACATCATGTATGAGTAAGCCATTTTCAAGATCTAGTCCCCAAGCACGTGGATTAAAGTTGTTGCCGGTGATTAAAGTGTATTCACGGTCAATGCTAATGCCTTTGACATGGTAAGTGTTATTACCATTTTTCCATAAATTAACCTTTAAAGTCCCTTTTTTGATGTATTCTTCGTGATTAGCCACAAATTCTCTAAGGTTCATTTCATAAAGGTATGGCACTGCTCCAACTTTATTAAATTCTTCACCTTCTCTAATGTAGAAGTCATTAGCAGTTTTGTCACCTACAAGCATGGTAACTTCAACCCCACGGTTTAAAGCTTGATTCAAGCTTTTTTGCATGGCTGACGGCAAATTAAAGTAAGGGGTGAACATAACGATCTTTTGTTCAGCAGCGTCTATAAGCTGCACAATCGTTTTATTCAGTAGGTTGTTTTTACGCCCAAGCCCAACCAAAGGAGTGATACCAATCTTCTTGTTGCTGATTTCTTCCTTGTCGAAGTGGTAACCAGTATTACTTAGAATTTTTCTTAGGCCTTTGATTTCTAAAGATAGTTCTTTAGCCGTTGGAATGATAGTTTGGGTTAAATCTTGGACTGCATTGTTCTGATGAAAAACATTTGTACAATAATTACACATCGCATCAGCTAGTTCATCAGAGACGATTTCATGATATCTATCAAGACGGAAGGCGGAGAATTTTTCCAAATATACGTTATTTAAGCTGGCGCCACTAAATAAAACCGTATCGTCGAAAACAAAACCTTTTAAATGCAGAACCCCAAAAACCTCACGTTTCTTTACTGGAACCCCGTAAATGATAGGGTGAAGCAATTGTTTAGAGGCGAGTTCTCGGTACCATGCGTTATTACCAATCTGGGGACCTTTACCATGAAGTCCTCGCTGAGCGCGATGAAAATCGACATAAATACGTACGTAAAGCTGAGGATTTTTGGTAATAGCTTGATACAAAGCTTGCATTACTTCTTGCCCAGCTTCGTCATTTTGCAAATAGAGCGCGCAAATGCAAATACGTTTTTTAGCTGAGGCAATAAGCTCAAGTATACGTTTTCTAAAGAGTTTTGGATCTTCAAGCACGTGGTAATCGTTTGGATCAACTGCTATTTGTGGTAGATTAGCAATTTGAGCCTTAGGGCCAAAGGAACCTCGACATAGAATTTTTTTAACAATGTTCTTAATATTCATTTTGGGCCTCTAAGTTAAAATGCAGCTGTTGCTTTAAGGAGCCAGCTAATCTCAAAATCTGATAAATGTTCTTTTACTAATTCACGTACCTTGAAATGATAATCGTTGATCCAAGTGCGTTCATTTTCGGTCAACATGTCTTTGTTGATTAAACGTAGATCAAAAGGTACGAAGGTGATTGGAGCTAACGTTAGCATTTCTGTTTGGTTGTTTTTGCGGATTAGCTCAGCGGCACTTAAATTTTCACATCTAATACCGTATTCGTTGTCCTTATAGTAGCCAGGTTCCACGGAAGTTACCATGCCTTGTTTTAGCGCAATTCGTGGTCCTCGAGGGGAGATGGCCTGTGGGCCTTCGTGAACATTGAGACAATGCCCGACCCCGTGACCGGTCCCATGGTCATAATTAAGGCCATATTGCCACAAAGGGGCTCTAGCTACGACATCAATGCTGCTAGCATAGGTTCCTAATGGGAAACAAATGCGGTGTAAGGCAATCAGGCCTTTAAGCACTAAGGTGAAGCGAGTTTTCATTTCTTCAGTTACACCTGGGCCTACCAAAATAGTACGGGTTATATCAGTCGTACCATCTACGTATTGTCCCCCGCTATCGACCAAATAAAGTGGATCGAGACCTAGTGGTCTTGGGTTACCTAAATTCTTGTGGTTATAGTGAATAATTGAGGCATTAGGGCCTAAGGCTGAAATGGTATCGAAACTGGTTTCTAAAAAGCCTTCTTGTTCAGCTCTAAACTTATACAGTTGATCGCTAATAGTTTGTTCGTTTTGTTTTTTCGCTAATTCTAACGCAGCGTTATATTGGTTTTCACCGTTAGTGGTTGAGAAGAACGGCTCGGTAAGATGGTCTAACCAAGCTAAGAAACGACACATTGCTACCGCGTCACGTTGATGACACTTTTTCATGCCAGCTAGTTCAGTTTGGTTCTTGCAGGCCTTAGGTAATTCACACAAATCTTCCCCAAAAACTAAAGTAGCGCCATTACGTGATAAATTTTCAATTAACCAAGCGTTAGTGGAGTTTGGATTAATGTAGACCTTATCTCCATTTTGGCCCAATCTTCTAGTAAGTTCTTCCAATCCACTTTCTGGGTAATAATCAACTTTGCCAAAATGGTGCTGAAAATTTGATAATTCGGTTGCCGGGATCTTGTTTAGGTCTACAAACCACTCAATGTGTTCTGAAGAGTAGACTACAGCAAAGCTGTTTACTACCGGTAGGTTTGGTACATCGTGACCACGTACATTTAACAGCCAATTCACTGACTCGCTTTTCGTCAGAATGGTAGCGTCAACCTGTAGATCACGAAGTTTGCGGGCAATTAATTTGCGTTTTTCGACACTAGGACACCCATTATATTTATCTTCGTAAATATAAGCTGGCTTGATTTCAGGAGCGGCGTCTCTTTCGCTTGCTTTTAAACGATCAATAATATTGCCTTGGGTAAAGACTAATTCAATACTATCTTTTTTCAACTCTTGGCGTAAATCGCAACATTGTTGATGGCTGATGCATTTTGGGTCGATCCCTACTTTAGAACGAGGTTTAAGGACAGCTCGGAGCCAAGTAACGAGAGACATTTTTTTAAAGTGAAATGAATCCCACAGAGCGTGGTCTGTTTGTACCCGAGCTTGTAGAGTATAGCGACCATCCACAACAAGGGCGGCCGAGTTTTGCAGAGTAACTTCGTTACCTTCGTCATCTTGGCAGATTAAGGTGTTGTGCGCGGTTATTTTTTCCCCATCTTTTAAAATGGCAACTGTACCAGCAGATCCGGTAAAACCAGAAATATAAGATAGTCTTTCGGCTTCTTTGGGGATGTAATCAGATAAGTGCTCATCCACACGTGAAACAATAAGAGCATCCAAACCTTCGGTAGCAAGAAGAGCACGAAGTTGTAGGAGTCGGGTAGCGTAGATTGATTGAGAAATCATTATTTTGCCTCTGGCTTTAAGGTGCCATTACCATTATTAGTCGCATTCTGAGCCGAAGTTTTGGCTTCAAGGTTGTCTTGGTCTGTTGAAGCCGGGGTGACATGGTATAAATTCCCGAGACGATCGGCGTAAAGACCTACAGTAGCGGTTTTTAATAACAAAAGCTCTGCTTTTTTCTTCAAAAGATGTCGTTCATGAAGTTGAATGACGGCAAGCATGCAATTACAGTAACATAACAGTAAAAATAAAATAAGGATCGTGCGGATAACGAGTTCTGATTCGTTAGCAAAAATGATGAAGTAAACCCCAAAACCTGAGAACAAAAGGCAAATAAATCTAGTGCAAACATTTACCACAGGGGTAAAAATTGAGTTGTTTTGAGCTAGAGTTAAACAGGTCATATTAGTAAAAGAAAAAGCTAATAACGTAGCAGATGCGGCAATTTTAAGAAAAAGATCGTTCATGCCACTTACATCAAACCACACCATAATTAACCATAAGACTAGAGAAACGGCGTTAAAAATACAGGCAGGCAACCAAATGTACATGGTTTTGCAACGTGATCTTAAAAATAGATTTATATTGAGGCCGAAATTAAAGAAGAATACTAAAAGCGCTGATAGAGCGATCTTTAAGTCAATAAAATCGAAAGCAGGGTTGATTACATTCTTAATACCAATACATAAGGCAACGAGGGCCAACAGGGAAAGTGCAAGAAGCTGTATTTTTTTAAATTGAATCATAACTGTAAGTCTCTATTCCTGTGGAGCTGTAAATATAGTACTGTATTGAATTATACTGTTTTTTGCCATTTATAAGCAGGAAACAGCTAGCAAATCGGTCAAAAAAAATAGTGTAAATGGACATTATGGAAGGACGATTGTTAGTAGAAAATTAAATTGTCGTTAAAACCTGTGCTAAATCGCAAAAAATGAATGCATAATGCGAAAAAGTTGTGTATTCGGTAGAATAATTAAAAATAATTAGTTTGGCTTAAAAGACAGATAAACAATTGATAAACAAAGAGGTGCCTTATGGATAGCAATCCACTATTAGCTCAAGATTTATACCCCGCATTTAGTCGAGTTAAACCAGAACATATTAAACCGGCTATTACTAAGTTGATTGACGATTGTCGACGCACGGTTGAGCGAGTGGTTAGTGATGAAGAAAATAAAGAGAATGCCACTTGGGATAGCCTAATTGCTCCAATTGATGAAGCACTGAGTGTTTTAGGTAAGGCATGGGGGATTGTTACTCATTTAAATAGCGTAGTTTCATCTGATGAATTGCGCGAAGCGCACGACGAAATGCTCCCAATAGTTTCTGAATTTTATACTTGGTTAGGGCAAAACTATGAGTTATACCAAGCGTATAAAGACCTCTATGCTCATGATAGCTATTTGTTTATGGGAGAAGCGCAGCGTAGAGCAGTCGAACTTGAACTTCGTGATTTTAAATTAAGTGGTATTGCGCTTGAAGCTGAAGATAAGAAACGTTTTGCGGAATTAAGAGCTAAGCTTTCTGAACTATGTTCTAAATTCTCCAACAATGTTTTAGATGCAACTAATGATTTTATCAAGCATGTAACAGACGTTGAAGAATTAAAAGGCCTACCAGAAAGCGCTTTAGCATTGGCTCGCCAGGAAGCCCAAGCTCATAATATGGACGGTTATATCTTAACCTTAAAATTGCCATCTTATTTGCCTGTTATGCAACATGCGGTTAATCGCCAATTACGTGAGGAAATGTATCGCGCATATGTGACCAGAGCATCTGAAATTGGCCCGGCTGCTTCTAAGTTTGATAATACAGAGATCATCAACGAAGAACTTAAGTATTCAACTGAAATTGCTGAAATGCTTGGTTTTAATACTTACGCTGATCTGTCTTTAGCGACTAAGATGGCAGAATCAAAAGAACAGGTATTAGGTTTTCTTGAAGATTTAGCAAAACGCTCTAAAGCCCAAGCTCAAGAGGAAGTTAAGGAAGTGCAAGCCTATGCTAAGAGCAAGGGGGTTTCAGACCTTAAACCTTGGGATTATCCTTACTACAGCGAAATGCTAAAACAGGAAAAATACTCCATTTCTGATGAACAAATTAGACCGTACTTCCCGCTTAATAAAGTATTGTCAGGGCTATTCAATCTTGTAAAAAACTTATTTGGGATTGAAGTAAGACCTCATTTAGGAATGGATACCTGGCATAAAGATGTAAGTTTTTATGACATCCATGATAAAGATGGCAATTTACTAGGTGGGTTCTATACCGACCTTTATGCGCGTGAACGTAAGAATGGTGGGGCGTGGATGGATTCTTGCGTGGGACGCAGATATCGTCAAGATGGCAGTCTGCAAACACCAGTAGCTTATCTCATCTGTAATTTTATGCCTCCAATTGGGGATAAACCAGCCCTTTTAAACCATGATGAAGTAGAAACTTTGTTCCATGAATTTGGTCATTGCCTCCATCATCTTTTAACTACAGTAGATGTAAGTAGTTTGGCGGGGATCAATAATGTGCCATGGGATGCAGTGGAAGTTCCAAGTCAGTTTATGGAAAATTTCACTTGGCAGCCTGAAGTTTTAGATTTATTGACTTGCCATGTAGATACTGGAGCTAAGTTACCAGCTGAACTCCTAGCGAATATGTTAGCCTCTCGTAATTATCATTCTGCTTTGGCGATGTTAAGACAGCTTGAATTTGCTATTTTCGATCTCAAAGTTTATGGGGTTAAAAAGCTTTCTGGGACCGTGCAGGAACTTTTAAACGAAGTAAGAAAAGAGGTTTCTGTTTTGCCAACTGCTGATTTTAATCGCTTCCAAAATAGTTTTACTCATATCTTTGCTGGTGGTTATTCTGCTGGGTACTATAGCTACAAGTGGGCAGAAGTCCTTTCATCTGATATTTTTGCTAAATTCGAAGAATCAGGTAATGTGATGAGTAGCGAAGTAGGCCATGAATATTTGCATAAGATTCTAGAAAATGGTGGTTCTCACGAATTCATGGAAATGTTTAAGAATTTTAGAGGACGTGAACCAAGCATTGACGCACTTTTACGTCATAGCGGTATCAAAGCTTAATAAACACGGCTTATAACATTAAAAATGCCAGTTAGGTTGTAGCTCATTTGGGGCTAAATCTAACTGGCATTTTAGTTAGTGTTTTAACTACCTAAATCTATATGCTAATCAGCAGGACGAGCCACGATAGTACGGGTATCGTCATCAATACGGGCTAACTGTACTTTAATAGTTTGGCTAAGTTCATAGCGTTTAGTGCCGTCAATCGTAATGATACCGGTAGTGTTATCTGAGACGATACGGGTACGGTCGGAGCAAATAAAACTACTTGGAATAAAGGCGCTAGCACCATTAGCGATGAGATGAACTCGGCAACCACCACGAGAAATATCAAAAATTTCCGCTTCAAATATAGTCCCGGCTTCGAGATCTGGCTTGAGGTAGTTGATGTACAACCAATCTTTTACGTTTCGTTCAGCGATACGATTATTCTTCTTAGCCAAATTCATGCCTTCGATAGTGGTATCGTCCGGAATTTTTGGTTGGCTATTTTTGTTTAAGAAAGATTTAATCAAACGATGATTGATCATGTCGCCGTATTTTCTAATTGGAGAAGTCCAAGTAGCGTAATAATCAAGACCTAAACCATAGTGTGGCCCTGGAACTGGAGACATTTCCGCAAAGGTTTGCATTTTACGTAGGCGGGCATCGAGGTAGGTGTTACCAGTTGAATCGATCCAACGTTTAACTGCAGAAAAACCAGCAATGCTTTCTAAGGTTTCTTGGTCTGCATATGGACATTCGTATTCTTTGAGTAAGGCAATAGTATCCTGCATTTTTTCAGGATCAATACCCATGTGAATATTAAAGATGCCGGCTTTAAAGTGTTCAGCTAAGAAACGCCCAGCGCAGGTGTTAGCCACAATCATTGATTCTTCAACGATCTTATTGGCAATTCTACGGTGTACCACGATGATTTCTTTAAGAGCGCCATTGTCATCAAGAACGAAGTCGTAATCAGGCTTATCTCTAAAAACAGAGGCATGAATGCTTCTATAGGTCGAACGCGCTACGCAGAACTGTTCTAATAGCTTGATTTGTTCTTCGACGTGTGGAGTTGGCTTAAAGTCAGTTGGCTGACCTTCAAGGAAATCGGATACTTTATCGTAGATAAGCTTACCTTGAGATTTAATAACTGCAAGCATGAATCTCGTATTGTCGTGAATAACTTCACCATCAGCTTTGATGTGAATTTCGGCCACAATAACTTTACGTTCTTCATTTTCACGCAAAGAACAAAGGTCGTCACTCATGCGGCGTGGTAACATCGGAATGTCTCTACCAGGAAGGTAGATAGAAAAAGCTCTATGGGCTGCCTCTGCATCAAGTGGAGTATCTTCGGCGATATAACCGGTTGGATCCGCAATAGCGACCATAAGTTTCCAGCCACCTTCTGGGAGTGCTGAAACATAGAGTGCGTCATCCATATCCTTTGTTTTTTCACTGTCGATAGTGACAAATGGTAAAGCAGTTAGATCTTCGCGTTCTAAGGCTTCATCTAAGAACGGATAGGCTCCTAAATCATCAGGACATTTCTTTGGTAAATCGAGTTCACGTAGCACAACCCACCATGGAGCTTGTGGATCGTTTGCATAGGTAATGTATTCGGTAACTTCGGCCATATGGTATCTTTGTGTGTTCATAGCGTGTTCTTTAAGGTTAGCTATAACCCAATCACCTTCTTGTAAAACTACATCTTTACCGAGGGTGGATTTAGCTCGAATTACGTTGCGAATACAAGGATGGTCTGGTACGACATTAAGAAAACCATTAACGTATTTAACGCGCGCAAGGAAACGGGTTAAATATGGTTCGATTAAGGCGATTGGTTCAGCCTGTGAACGGTCACCATTAGTTTTAATTTTGGCAGAAATACGATCCCCATGGATTAGGTTACGCATAGCTGGAGGCGGAATAAAGAAGCTATCGCGGCCATCAGTTTCTAAAAAGCCAAAACCCTTATCCGTCGCTTTAACCACGCCTTCAATAAAGCCTGAACCAAGCGCGGTATTATTGTGATTAACATTGGTGTTTGGTTTGGTTGTTTGTGGCTGAGATAATACTGGTTTTTGTGGAGTTCGGTTGCCAGATTTTACGACGTTAGTTGGCTTGTTGTTGGTTTCGTTTTTAATTGGTTTGATAGCCGGGGTTTGATTTTGGTTGTCACCGGATTTTTTATTATCAGCTTTGTACTGTTTTTTAAGTTGCTGAAGAATTGGATTATTAAACATATGTTTCCTGTATTTTTACGAATGGCTACCTGCCATCAGACATTTCCATTTTTTTTGCGCATGTTCGTATTTTAAAGGTAATTAAAGGCACTGTCTAAATATATTTATGTAAAGCCAACTTCGGTTCAATTAGTCGGTTTATTCTTTAATTATTTGTTAGTTTATTTTGCGCATAACGAATGAATTCTTGGCGTTTTATTTTAAGGTTATTGTCAAGTTGGTTAGGCCATGGCAGAAAGATTTTAGGAATATATATAGCATTTAATTTGGGTTGTAATTTTTCTTTTATAAAGGCTAGGGAGAGTTTTGTTTTAATGATGGCGCATGCTACGTGTCCCCAGGTTTCATCAGGTATTGGTACGATGACACAAGCCTCGATTCCTTCAATACTTAAAAGTACTTTTTCTATAGTTTCAGGGCAAATGTTTTCCCCTCCACTTATAAACATGTTATCACGTCGGCCTTTGATGCTTAAACCTTGGGGAGATAGTTCCCCTAAATCTCCTGTGTGTAAAAAACCGTTTGGATCTGTTATGGGGTTTATATGACCTTCTATGAGTAATCCACAAGCGATAGTCGGACCTTTGATGAGAATTTCTCCAGCGCAAATTTTGACCTCATGAAAAGGCAGTGGCTGGGCTCTAATAACGTCTTGTTCTAAACTTATTTCTGAGGTGCAAACTTGAGCAGCAGTTTCCGTCATGCCATAAGTAGCAAAAAGTTTAAGTTTAGGACAAAGGTCTTGTAGTTTTTTTACTAGTTTTATGGTGATTGGGGCGCCTCCTAGTATTACAGCCCTAACTTTTGAAGTGTTTAATGGCGCTTTTGGGTCGTTTATAAGCCTTAAAAGTTGAGTTGGGACTAAGGACATGACCGTGACTCCCATTTCTTTTATTTTGAGGGCTAAATTAGACGCACGAGCGTCTAACGGTAAAACTATGGTGGCCCCTGAGAGCAAAGCGCGAAACACGATAGCTTGGCCACCTACATGGTTAAGAGGCAAGCTTAAGAGGTAGCGGTCGTTGGTCTTCAATTCGAGCCCTGATTCGGCTCCAACCGCTGAAAGGATATGGGCTTTTAGGTTGTGGACAATTTTTTTGGGGGTGCCTGTAGAACCAGAGCTAAGCATGATATTTATGGGTTTGGTGTAATCAATGTCTGGCACTGCAATAGTGGCAGATTTACTATTTTTTTGTTGCGCGTTATTTTGCGCGGTAGTTTGGGTCCATAAAACTAGATCTAGATAAAAAGCATTTAACGCTTTACATATTGCTTCATTTTCGGTTGCAGTATTTTTAGCGGAGCATGGAATAAAAGTCCTCCCTGATCTGAAACATGCAAGAAGTAAAACTAGGTAGTCTATGGTTGGTATGGCTCGAAAAATTAGGGGGCGCTTTAAAGTGCCTACGTCTTTAGGTAATATTTGGTTAAGTGTATCTAAGGCTTGATTTACTAGGTGGTTTAGTTCTTGAAAATTAAGCTTGGTGACACCATCGGTGATAGCTGTTTGCTCAGAAAAAATTTGCGCGGCTCGAGCTAATGGATCAGGGCCAAATTTAGTGGTTAAAACTTGGTGCGCGTAATTTGAGAGATTAAATGTCATACCAAAGCCTTAGATGCATGCATGGAAAAATTTCGTAATGTTTTTGTGGGTAAATAAAAATTAGCTAGAAAGTTGGCCCTAATCTCGCCAACCAAAGAAGAACTAAAATATTTCTTCTTTGGTACAGGTAGCCCAAAAAGTTTCTTCGGTCCAAGCTTGGGGAGCAAAGTACTTTAAGGTATCTGTACCTGGGGGATTTAATTTTAGGGCGGTAGAAAGGCGTTCTAAATATCTTAGGCCAATCACGCTTTCAAAGGAAGAACTTAGGATTAAATGTTGGTTTAGTGCATCTAATTTGAGCTTAGAGTGAAGTTTGGGAGTATTTATGATATTAGGCAAAATTTGAGTGGTAAGCGCCAAATTAAGCGTAGGTTTTTGGACTAAATACCAAGATGTTGGCAAGTTTGGGGCATGGGTAGATAAGAATTCTAAAATATTGCCACGCGCTAGTTCATCTAAGCCTAACGGGGCTACTATTTGGCAGGAACTCTCGAGATCTGAGCACGGATCTTCTAGGTATAACAGTTGTGGCCCTAGAATGGCAACTACGTTTTGGGCATCTTTAAGAGACAAAGTGCAATTAGCATCAATAATGAATTTAGCTAAAGGAAAATAGTCTACAAGCTTGGTAAGAAGTTTGCACTCGTCATCCCAAGCATAGAGGCCAACTTTAAGCTTAAATATCCTAGCGCCTGCGGTGTAAAGTGGGGTAATAATTTGAGGAATTTGGGCGGGACTTCCTAAAACAAACTTATATGGTTTGGTTGGTTCAAAACTTCGCAAAGGGAAATGGAGCATTAGCCAAGCCATAGCGCAAGAGGGCAAGGTAGGCGTGTATGTGGTTCCGTTATTTAAGGCTCGAACCATAACTTTACTTTCAGCAAAAGCATCGGCATACGTTTCGGGGGAAAAATATGGCAATGGTGCGATTTCACCCACTCCTGATGGGGTTTTTATCAAAAGCCCCCGGCGTTCATTGACGAGGCCACCCTGCATTTTTATGGGGTGTTTAAATGGGATTTGGTAGCTAAAAAGTCTTGCCGTCATAGAGTAAATTTTGCAAATTATGGTGATATCACGCCCAAATCTAACGAAAATTAGGGTTAAATCATTAGTTAGAAGACCTAAATTAAGACCGAAGCTTGGCTTTGGTCTTAAATAACTTACGTTACGAGGCGTAAAGAATTAAGGGTTACGCTTAAATTTAGAGAAATCAGGGCGTCTCTTTTCGTTAAAAGCGTTGCGTCCTTCTTGGCCTTCTTCAGTCATATAGAACAACATAGTGGCATTGCCCGCAAGCTCTTGTAAACCAGTCTGGCCATCACAATCAGCGTTTAAGGCAGACTTGAGGCAACGTAAAGCAAGTGGGCTTTGACACAGCATTTCACGGCACCAAGCTACGGTTTCTTTTTCGAGGTCAGCTAGTGGGACAACGGTATTAACCAACCCCATTTCTAAAGCTTCTTGAGCGTTATATTGACGGCATAAGAACCAAATTTCACGTGCTTTTTTCTGCCCTACGATGCGAGCCATGTAGGAAGCCCCAAAGCCACCATCAAATGAACCAACCTTTGGTCCGGTTTGTCCAAAAACTGCATTTTCAGCTGCAATGGTAAGGTCACAAACTAAGTGTAGAACGTGACCACCACCTATAGCATAACCTGCCACCATGGCCACTACTGGTTTAGGACAAGTTCTAATTTGGCGCTGAAGATCTAATACATTGAGATGGTGAACACCTGAGTCGTCTTTGTACCCACCATAGTCACCACGGATTTTTTGGTCACCGCCTGAACAAAAAGCAAGATCGCCTGCGCCGGTAAAGACAATAGCTCCAATATCAGCATCGAAACGGGCATCATTTAAAGCATCTTGCATTTCCATAACGGTCTTAGGGCGAAATGCATTTCTCACTTGAGGACGGTTGATGGTAATTTTGGCAATACCATCAGCTGATTTATGGTAGAGGATGTCGGTATATTTACGTTCTGCAGTAAGTTCATGCCATTCCACTGGAGCATAAAGAGCGGGGTCGTTTTTTTTCATAAAAATCCTTAATCTTAGAGGTTAGAACTTTGGGTTAAAGTTCGTAATTAATCGTTGTTAGCAGGAATTAAGTTAGTAGCTAATAAAAAATCCTTGGTGTTGGCGATGACGGCGCTCATATTAGCAAAATGGCAGTTGTGACCTGCTTTGGGTATTTCTTTAACTACTAAGTTAGGGTTTTGATAACCAGTAAGTTGGGTCCCGATTTTTTTAAATTTTTCATCACGACTACCATGGAGGAAGAGGACCGGAAGATCTAATTGTTTCAGCATAGGACCAAAAAAAGGCATCCGACCAAGAGACAAGTCTTCTAAACAATCAGCCATACGTGCGCCATTGAGATTGGCTTTTTGTTTGATCATAAATTTACGATCTTCATCGTTTAGATCGGCAAATACCCGTTGTTGATACCATTTACTTAACGTGTCTACCATTGGTTGAGTACGGAAATTTTCTGCCCAAACATGATCGGCTTTTTGTCGCTCTTTGGCTTCGTTTTTATCGGCCAAACCAATAGCCGCACTCTCAAGAATTAGGCCTTTAACCTTTACTTTGGGGCGACTTTGGTTCAATACGTAATTGAGAGCTAAACGGCCCCCTAAAGAATAACCGTACAAAACACATTCTTTTACTTTTAGACCAATAAGCTGTTCTTCTAACCAATCTCCAGCGTTATCAAAAGTAACTCGCGCATCGCTACACCCGTGGCCTGGCAACGAAATCATTTCTGTTGGACAGGGCATAGAAGCCGCTAACCATAAAAATTCACGTGGGGCCCCCATAAAGCCATGTAAAAAGACGATATGCATGATGTGCTCCTATTTAATCATTTAGTATTTTTGAGTATGGTTATACTTTAATTTTATAAAATTGAGTATAGCCAACGCTATTTTTGGTGAACTCTTTGCTTACTTTACACCTTTAGTGGCCAATTAGGATGCCATAAATTTGTTAAAAGCTGCAAAACCTTGCTCTGGGCTAAAGCGACATTCTAGTAGCTGACCCGTTATGTTTTGATTTGGAGTTGCAAGCAAACTTCGTAAATGCTCCACAGAATTAACTAGGCAGGCCTTTAAGCCCAAAGACTTAGCTATAGCTACAAAATCAACATCAGGGGCGTTGATAAAAAATTCATTTTTAATTTTTGGGTCCTCAATTGGGAACTTTTCAAAAATTCTCCCGCCATTGTTATTAAATATAACCAATCTTAGTGGCACTTTTTTTAGAATTGTTAGACTTGAAATATCATAAAGTGCGGAAGTATCACCAATTAAGGCTAAAGTCGGTCCTTTAGTAAAAGCGATACCGGCTGCGGTTGCAATTAAACCGTCAATGCCAGAAATGCCTCGATTAGTGTAAATGTTTTTATGTGTATCTAGCACTATGTCGGCGTAGCGAGCAACTAGGCTATTGCCAATAAAAATGTTGTTTTCTGTAGCCTGGTTTAAAGCAGAGGTATATTCAAGTTCACTAGCAACTGGAATTTTTAGATTGCTGATTTTTGCTGGGGTCAAAGGCGCTACATGATCCTTATAGACGAGGCTATATTGTTCTGGGAAGGTGGCTTCTTGTAATTCAGGTGGAAGTAAAACTGAAGCTAAGTTGTGACACGAGGTCAAAACAAAGGTTCCGCCAGAGTTGGTAGCATCGAGGCTCTGGTGATATTGGGAACAAAACCAATGGGAGGCGTGTGAGGATTTAATAGCCTTAAGGAGTGGCACGGAGATAAAGCGACCTTCAAAAATTAAAAGGTTTTTGGCATTTACTACAAGGTGATAAAGTGCACCTTGGTTTTTTATGTCGTGGGTATAACAAGCGATAATTCCTGGACGCCCTCTAACATTGCTTTGCACATCAGCTAAAAGAGGGAGTTTAAAGTAGGAAGCTAGGCGATACATGTATTCAGCTTCGTTTGGTGACAATTCACCGGCTAGCAACACGGTTCCTTCTTGGGTAAATAGATCTTTAATGGTTGCGTTAACAATGCTTAGTGCTTCGTAGTCGAGACTTGCTTTATACTCGGTAATTTCCTTGGTCGATAAAAGCGACTCTTCAGGGGACGGGGCGCCATAAAGAGGTTCGCGCAGCTCAACATTTAAATGAAGGGGCATATTTTGCACATGTACTTTTTTCACAGCGGTCAAAATTCTAGCCTTCATAACTTGTGGAGTGATGGCTTCACTTAAAGTTGGCAGATGCAAAAATTCTGCATATGTGCCATAGATATGGTCTTGAACGCAAGTTTGGTTAGCGCCACAGGCACAAAGTTCGTAGGGGCGATCGGCTGACACAATAATAAGGGGAATATGGCAAGTAAAAGCTTCCATAACCGCCGGAAAAAGATTACCAAGCGCAGTGCCTGAGGTTGTGATAATCACGGCAGGTTTTTGGCTAGCTTTAGCCGCCCCAAGAGCGACAAAGGCTAAGGCGCGTTCATCAAAATGCACGAAAATAGGATAGTTGTTTAAAGGAGCGCGACCAAGCGTTTGCAAAAATGGAGCATTGCGGGAGCCAGGGGCGGTAAAGAAACCGCAGGGGTTTAAAGCCGCTAGACAATGAAGAATAGTTTCGGCGCTTTTAATACTGCTGTTTACGGTCATAAAAAAAAATGAGTCCTTTTCGGTCTGTTTTCTCAGGGGCAAGTCCTGTATTTTTTACAAATTGGAGAAGATTGGAGGCTTCTTGAGGCCACAAATTTTTTAGAACGGGGTACATTTTATGGGCTGTTTCATGCCATTCTTCTTGCGGTTCTGAGGTGGGCATAATACCCGCTCCTGCTAAAATAGTAATGGTAGATGAAGAGATAGTGGCACAACGTAGTAAAACGGCAAAAGTTGCATTCCCCCCCTCGACAAAACCACAGGTTCCGGCAAAGAGTCCTCGGGGAATTTGGTTATGTCTGTGGATAAAATCTAGGGCTTCGGGGCGTGGAAAACCAGCAATAGCGGGGCTCGGAAATAGGCTGTGAATAACTTGTAACCAACTAGTGTTGGGGCCTAAGGTCCCAAGTATGGTTGTTGATATGTGTGAAATGTAGGATAAAGCTCTAATGCGAGGAGGCTTGGTGGAGATACTTGTGCACAATGGTGACAACTCATCGACAATACTTTGTTTTACGACTTCGTTTTCTTGTAGATTTTTAGGGTCTTTGATAAGAGCTTGAGCTTCAGCAGGTAGGGCAGAACCGGCGAGTGCTTCAGTCGTAAGAGTACGCTTGTGGCAAGTAAATAGTGTTTCAGGCGTATAAGACACAAAGCCATCGGTAAAAGGTTCAGGATCGTTATCTAGACCTTTATAGCCAAAGAAATATGTTTCTGGGTTTAAAGTTTGGGCTTCTTTTAAAGCTAAGTGCCAAATAGCTAACGCCGGATCGGCAATAGTGTTTTTTAAACTGACAACTAATGAACGTGAAAAAACTACTTTCTTTAATGAGCTATGATTGGCTTTAGAGTTCGGTTTGGTAAATAGTTCGATTTTTTCCTTAAATTCAGGATAGCTTGGCTTTAATAAGAGATTTGAGGGAAAATTGTAACGGCCAAGATCAGCTGTCGCGTTAAAATTAACTTCTGAAGTTGTTGTCAGCTGCTGAAATATTGCGGCTACTTCTTTAAAACTTGCGGGTATTTTGGTAGCCACGCAGTCAGGTGCTAGTTCTATGCTGATCGCTTTAGAGGTAATACAAAGATGAAAGGCTGGGGCCCAATCAAGCTTAGTTGCTTGCGCAAAGGGCACTACCATGGCTCTAAATTTAGATGGCAGTGTTTCTTGACTAATGCCTAGCGCTAAATGCCAAGAATTAGCCAATGTTTTCATGATAAAAAGGCGACTTTGGCTTTGCTGCTGAATCTTTTTACAGAGCCAAAATAAAGGCGCCAAACTAAATTCTTTGGTTCTAGGGAAACTTATGTAGCGACAGCTAGCAGATTGAATTTGTAAAAATCTAATTAACTTATCTGGCATAAGGTTCTCAAACGCGACGTTTTAAAAGCAGACATATTCCCACATAACTGGAAATAAGGCAAAAATCTGTTCTCATTGCTTTTGCATTATAATGATTAATTAACGGAGGAGTGTATATGAATTTAAAAAGTTGGATTGTTACAGCACGTTTACGCACTTTGCCATTGTCTCTTTCTGCGGTAGCTGGTGGGATTATGGTTGGGATGACGGAAAATACCGGCGTACATAGCTCTGCTTTATTAGTATGGCTAACGGTCTTTATTCTTTTAACAGCAGTGCTGTTACAGATTCTTTCCAATTTTGCCAATGATTATGGCGATTCGTTATCAGGCTTAGATAATAAAAATAGAGTTGGGCCATTAAGAAGTTTAAGCCAAGGTGCTATAACAAGAGCTGATTTAAAACGTGCCATTATATCATTAGTGTTTTTCACCGTGCTAAGTGGGGCTACGGGCGTAGGTCTGGCTTTTTATGATAATCCTTGGGCTTTTATTGGGTTTGGGGCTTTAGGGTTATTGGCAGTAGGGGCTGCTATCACCTACACCGTAGGTTTAGTTTATGGTTACCATGGATTTGGTGACATTGCGGTTTTTATTTTCTTTGGTCTCACGGCAGTGTTAGGCGCTGAATACATGATTGCGCATAGTGTTTCTTTAACAGGTATTTGGTTTGGTGCTATGGCTGGATTTTCCTCTGTATTGGTACTTAATGTAAATAACCTACGTGATTATGAAAATGACTTAGTTTCTGGCAAGAATTCCGTGGTGGTAAAACTTGGCGTCCGTGGGGGTAAAATTTACCACGCTCTAGTCTTGTTAGGGGCGTTCTTATGTTTAATCATGTGTTTAGCTAATTTGTGGCCACAGGCCCAATATTGGGTGTTTTTAATGGGGCCTTTAAGCCTTCCCTTGCTTTTGGCTTCGCTCTTTTGTATTAACCCAAAGCATGTAAATGGTGAGCTTGATTGCATGCTTAAACGTACTTCTTTGGGGGCGGCGCTTATAAATATCTCTTTGGGGGTGCTTTTTTGTGTGTTCGGTTAATGAGGCACGGTATAATGGCTTGGTATCGGTTTAGGCGTAAGTTTTAATGTTAGTTTTTATGAGTTTAAACATGAGCTTGTTGGAACGAAGAGTTAAGCTACGCTAGTTCATTAAGGAGATTCTAATTTATGAGTTGTGACATTCAAAAAGATACTTGTGACGCTTGTGGGTGCAGTATGGAAATTGGAACCATCATTGGTGAAGATGATTGTCTCTATGCCTTTGAATTAAAAGGGACTGAGGCTGATGTAAAGGCAACATACGCTGAACAAGAAGCTGTGGCAAAAGAAGCTGATGCGACCCTTAAGGTAAACTACACTGACAGTGGTACTGCTGATGCTTTTGTGCGTAAGGGTGAGTTCGTATTTTCTTGCACGGCGGAAAAACTTATTTTCCAAATGAAAGCGCACGTGATCTAATTTTCGTATTTGATTCTCATGAAATTAGTGCCTGTTCTTAGACTGTATGGTAGGCTTTATCTATCTGCTTCATTTGAGAACAGGCATTATGCGCTTTAAATTGCGTCAAATTTTAAAAATTTTCCTTATAGCGTTTTCTTGCGCTTTCTTATTATCACCTGCTAATGCTCGCGACAGTGAAATTCTGACGGGTATTCGGGGTGATCTGCCTAAAATTTTGGAACGCCATACTCTTAGAATCTTAGTGAGCTACGACAATGTCGGGTTCTATATGGAAAAAGGGCGACAAGATGGGCTTTATGTCGCCATGATGAAAAAATTCGAACAATATTTGCGACAAAAGTATGTGTCGGCGGAGAGATTAAAACTTTATTTCATTCCGGTGCGTGAAGACGAAATGATGAAGTTAATTGCTGATGGATACGGCGACTTAGCTCTTGGTATTACTCCAACTAACGAATTTAAACGCTACGTTGATTTTAGTATTCCAGAAAAGTTATGGCTTAAAGAAATAGCAGTGACTAAGATTGGTACTAAAGAAATTAAAAGTTTACAAGATTTTGCTGGCAGAACCGTTTGGGCTCGTCGGAGTTCAAGTTACTACGTAAGTTTGAACCTCCTTAATGATTATCTAAAAGCTAGTGGTCTAATGCCTGTTAATATCGTGGGGGCTGATGAGTTTTTAACTGATGCTGACCTAGTTGATATGGTAGGGCGGGGGGAAATACCTGCGACTATCGTTAATGATAGCAAGCTAGTTATATGGCGCCGTTATTTTGGTAATGTGGTCTTCAATATGGAGGCGCCGATTAAGGTCAATAGTACTCTAAATTGGGCTATTAGACACAATAGCCCCTTGCTCTACAAAGAGATAAATTTGTTTTTACGTAGCTATCGTGACGGGACTGCTCAAGGGACTAAGGTTTACGATCAATATATGCGTACTCATCCAACATATAGAGCAAGAGTCGAACGACAAGACAGCGAGCGTTTAGGTATTAATGTTGAGAACTTTAAGAAGTTTTCTAATATTTTCCAAAAGTATGGCAAGCATTATGGTATTGACTGGATTTTATTGATGGCCCAATCATACCAAGAATCAACCTTAAATCCTAACGCTCGGTCTAACCGTGGCGCCGTGGGTATTATGCAGGTTTTACCGAGCACAGCTCAGGAATGGTACATTGGAGTCGATGGGGTAAACGACCTTGATAACAATGTGCATGCTGGTACCAAGTATATGCGTTATATGCTTGATTCATATTTTAACGAACCTGAGCTTTCTGAATATGAAAGGATGCTATTAGCTTTAGCTGCATACAACTGTGGTCCTAACCGCATCACAAAATATCGAGAAGAAGCGAGAACAAGTGGTCTAAACCCTAATGTCTGGTTTGGCAATGTTGAAGCTATTGCCGCAAGCCATGGAGCTACAGAAACTGTAAATTATGTACAAAATATTTCAGAGCTTTATGTGTCGTATCAAGAATCTTACAAAATAAATACTGAGCGGCAAAAAACGAAAATGAGTTCCTCTAAGAGTCAGAGTTAAAAGAGCATTAATTTTTAAGGTCAAGATATGATAGACCTAAGAGAGCGCCAGCTTCTTAGGTCTTGTTTTATAAAGCTTTAACGCGATTATTCTTCAGTTGTGGCTAAATGGGTAAGTTTTACAAAAATTTTACAATACACCCGGACTTGAAAAAAAATTAGTAAAAACCGCAATTAATTACGAAAAACAATTTTTTTTAATTTAAAATGCGAGTTGTTCCAGTTAGATCACTGTGACAAAGAGCAACGGTGTCGCATAGACTCCATTTTGTATACTATACATCCATGTAAGGATAGCCCTATGTTTAAGAATAAACTCACTTCATTTGTGGTGGCGGCTTGCTCAGTAATTGCTGTATCAACAGCTTATGCTGAAGAAGAAAAAATTCTCAATGTCTACAATTGGAGTGATTATATTGATCCTACCTTGATACCTGCCTTCGAAAAAGAAACAGGCATTAAGGTGGTATATGATGTTTTCGATAGTAATGAAGTTTTAGAAGCTAAGCTTCTTTCTGGTAAAACAGGTTATGATATCGTTGTTCCAGGTTCAGACTTCTTATCTCGCCAAATTAAGGCAGGGGTATTTCGTAAGCTCAACAAGGAAAACATTCCTAATTTAAAAAATCTTGACCCTGTTCAGATGAAGATGCTGACCAAGGTTGATCCAAATAATGAGTACTCTATTCCTTACGAACAGGGGACTACCGGTATTGCTTACAACGTTGATAAAATCGCTAAGCATATGGGCCCTGACTTCAAAGTTGATTCATGGGACCTCGTATTTAAGCCAGAAAACTTATCTAAGCTTAAAGATTGTGGGGTAGCTGTACTTAATGCTCCAACTGAAGTTGTAGCTACTGCAATGCATTATCTTGGTTTACCAAATCAACCATTAGATCCAAAGGCTTATGGTCCAGCTGAAGAACTGTTACTTGCAATGCGTGAAAACGTAACTTATTTCCATTCATCTCAAAGCATCAATGACCTTGCAAATGGCGATATTTGTTTAGCGGTAGCTTGGTCAGGTGATATGCTCCAGGCAGCAACTAGAGCTAAAGAAGCGGGCAACGGCGTAAATATTAACTACGTAGTGCCAAAAGAAGGCGCTTTAGTTTTCTATGATATGATCGCAATTCCTGCCGATGCAGATCACCCAGAAAATGCTGAAAAGTTCATCGATTTCCTTCTCCGTCCTGAAAATATGGCTAAGGTATCTTCTTATACCTCATACGCTAATTCAGTACCTGCGTCTAAACCTTTTGTTGAACCATCTGTAAGAGATAATCCAAACATCTTCTTACCAGATGAAATGTTAGCTAAGTGTTTTATGAATGGGGCTTTGCCTAATAAAGTTACTAAAGCTATCAACAAAGTTTGGGCTAAAGTAAAAACTGGTGAATAAACACCGTTATTAAATTTTGAGAATAGTGGGCATGCCGCGATGCGGACTGCCCGCTGTTGTACTAGCAATCACTGAATTATATGGTAAGGGTTTGGTGAACATGAATAATGAGATTAAACAACAACCTTCTGCTCCTGTAGCCTCAAACACTAAGGATAAGCCGTTAAATTCGAAGCAACCGGTAAAAAAACAACGCCGCCCTTTGCTGGAGATAAAAAATTTAACTAAAAAATACGGAGAAAATACCGCCGTAAATAATGTTGATTTGACTATTTATGAAGGGGAAATTTTTGCCCTTTTAGGTTCGTCAGGATGCGGTAAATCAACACTTCTTCGTATGATGGCTGGGTTTGAAATGCCAACTAGTGGTTCCATTTATCTTGATGGCAAAGATATGGCCAAGGAACCGCCTTACAACAGACCAGTTAATATGATGTTCCAATCATATGCTCTGTTCCCTCACATGACCGTAAAGCAAAATATTGCGTTTGGCTTAAAACAAGATAAATTAGGCCGGGCTGAAATTGAAGAACGTGTGCAAAAGATGCTTAAATTGGTGCACATGGAGGAATTTGCTGATCGTAAACCTCATCAATTGTCCGGTGGTCAAAGACAACGTGTGGCGTTAGCTCGTTCTTTGGCTAAGCAACCAAAAGTTTTATTACTCGATGAACCAATGGGGGCTTTGGATAAGAAGCTTCGTGAACAAATGCGTTTGGAATTGGTTGATATCATCGAAAAAGTTGGCGTAACCTGTGTGATGGTAACTCACGACCAAGAAGAAGCTATGACTATGGCTGAACGTGTCGCCATCATGAATAGAGGTGAATTTATTCAGCTTGGGACTCCACGTGAAATTTACGAAAACCCTAACTGCTGTTTCACCGCCGAATTCATTGGCTCGGTCAATATGTTCGATTGTAAGTTGTTGACTTCTGACCATACTGGCTCTGTGATTGAATGTGCGGATCTTGATAAGCAGATTCATCTTGATATTGACGTTGACTTAGCCGATGGTATGGAAATTACCGTCGCTATTCGTCCTGAAAAGATCTATATCGAAAGAACATTTCCAAAGGATGAACATGGGGTTGATATGACCTGCAACTACACCACTGGTATCGTAGAAAATATTGCTTACATGGGTGATATTTCTATTTACTACGTGCGTCTAGCTTCTGGCAAGATTGTTATTACTACCTTGCCTAATGTGGACCGTTTCAACATTGGTTTGCCAACTTGGGATGACAAGGTGTTTTTAAGCTGGGATCCTGAATCCTGTGTAACTCTAACCTTCTAGTGGAGTCTTTATGAAAAGATTATTAAGAACTCCCGAAATGCTTAGAGGGAGACGCAAGTATGCCGTTATTGCTTTGCCATACTTGTGGATGACACTGTTTTTCTTTGTGCCATTTTTAATTATTTTAAAGATAAGTTTCGCGGAAGCTGATATCGCAATTCCACCGTATACTTCTCTTTTTAGTTATGAAGATGACAAGCTTAATGTTTCACTCAATCTGTACAACTACATTTCATTGTTTACAGATGAATCATATTTGTGGGCTTATTTAAAATCCATTAAAGTTGCAACCCTTTCGACTATATTCTGCCTTCTTATTGGATATCCGGTTGCTTGGGCTATCGCGACTTCAAAGCCGGCTATCAGAAATGTAATGTTGATGTTGGTGATATTACCAAGTTGGACTTCGTTTTTGATTCGTGTATACGCATGGATTGGGATTTTGAAAAAAGAAGGTATCATTAATAACTTCCTTATGTGGATTGGGGCAATTGATGAACCTATTCAGATGCTACAAACCGATTTTGCAGTGTATTTAGGTATCGTTTACGCATATTTGCCGTTTATGATTTTGCCTCTTTATACAGCTATTGTCCGTGTAGACTACTCTTTGATTGAAGCAGGGTTCGATCTTGGTTGTCGTCCAGCTAAATGCTTCTTTAAGGTCTTTTTGCCACAGACTTACAATGGGATTATTGCGGGCTCAATGCTAGTCTTTATTCCTGCGGTTGGTGAATTCGTGATCCCTGAACTCTTAGGTGGTAAGGATTCTAACTTAATTGGGCGCGTGCTGTGGACTGAATTCTTCAATAATCGCGATTGGCCGTTGGCTTCAGCTGTTGCTACCATCATGCTTCTCATTTTGATGATTCCGATTATGTGGTTCTACCGCAATCAACGTAAAGAAATAGCAGGAGGCAGATAAAAATGGCTGAAAAATGTTCTAAAGCTTCTATTGTTGCTGCTACCTCTGTAAACAAAGCCTTTTCAAGTGCTGCTAAACTGCGGGTAATCTTTTTATCAATTGGGTTGTTTTTTCTTTATGCCCCGATTGTGAGCCTTATTGTTTATTCATTTAATAGTTCTAAGATGATGACCGTATGGGGTGGTTTCTCCATTAAGTGGTATTTCGCCTTGTTTGCAGATAAACAAATGATGTCAGCAGTGGGTACCTCATTGCTCATTTCTTTTGCTACTGCATGCATGTCGGTAATCTTAGGGACTTTGGCTGCGATCGTGTTAGCTAGAATTACTAAGTTTAGAGGCGAATCCTTGTTTGCGCTCTTTATTACTGCGCCAATGGTATTACCTGAAGTTATTGTTGGTCTATCCATGTTGCTTCTCTTCGTAACAATGGGTGATCTTCTTGGGTGGCCTGCTCAACGCGGGATGGAAACCATTTGGATTGCAATGGTTACGGTGACAACAGCATATGTAACTGTGGTAGTACGTGGGCGTTTATGCGAACTTGATAACTCCATTGAAGAAGCTGCACTTGATCTTGGGGCAGGGCCGATAAAAACATTCTTTTACATCACCTTGCCATCCATTATCCCAGCTATAATTTCCGGGTGGTTGTTAGCTTTCACTTTAGCAATGGATGATTTGGTTATCACCTCATTCGTGGCGGGGCCTAACTCATCAACTTTACCGCTAGTAGTGTTCTCAAGTGTTAGACGTGGTTTAAACCCAGAAATCAATGCTTTGGCAACAATTATTGTCTTCATTGTCTCTGTGTGCACCTTCATTTATTGGTTGTTAAGAACTAAAGCCGAAAAGAAGAGAAAACAGTCTTTAACTCGCGCTTAAAGCGAAGCAATCATTAGATATAAACCCAGCTGATTAGTCAGCTGGGTTTTTTATTGTTAAAATGAACTTGAAGTATAGGCTAGAGTTTTAGCTATTAAGAAATTAGTATATTGCTGAGGAATGCATGAGTTCAAGTTTGCCAAGGAAAACTATCCATATGGGGTGTTTTGCGCCTAATGAAATCAATGCTGATTATTCTTATAATCCGCCTGTTGGCCCACTTAAGATTTTGTATGCAGATGAAGAAGTTTTAGTGGTGAATAAGCCGACTGGTTTACTTACGGTGCCTGGCAAAAAAAGCACTGATAGTTTAACTACTAGAATCAAAGAACAACTTCCTTTAGCCAATCCGGTGCATCGGCTTGATACTTCTACTTCGGGCATTGTGTTATATGCCAAAGACCAAGCATCATGCGCTTTTTTATCAGAAGAATTTCGTTGTCGCCGCCCGATTAAACGTTATTGTGCTTGGGTGTGGGGGGTAGTTAAAGAGCCTTTTGGCTTAATAGATTATCCGTTAGCCAAAGACCAAGCCCGCTCGAGTAAGTTTAGCGCGCCATATCAAAAAGTAGATTATGTAAACGGACGCACAGCGCTGACTTATTTTGAAGTTTTAGAGCGAGATATAGCTCGTGAAATTACGTTAGTTGCTTTAACGCCTCATACAGGCCGAACTCATCAATTAAGAGTGCATATGGCGTATTGGGGTCACCCAATTGTAGGTGACGCTTTATACGCAAACGAAGTGGCCCGCCAAATGGCTCCGGCGCTATGTTTGCACGCTTTTTATCTCGCTTTTAGCAGGCCAAAAGACGGCGCGAAAGTAAGAGTGTTTTGCCCGCCTAATTTTGCGGCTGGCTTTGTCCCTAAAACTTTATACGCGCCAGAATGAAGGTAGGAAGCAGATGAGAACGGTAAGTATTTCTAGACGCCCCATGATCATATCGATACTAAGTACAATACATTGAAGAGGGGTGAGGCTTGTAAAATCTCCCATGGGCCCAAATTCTTGACCGATGGAAGGACCGATGTTGGATAAACAAGAAAAACTAATGCCAATGGCATCTAGAGTGTCGATTCCTGTGAAGGTTAAGATTAAGCAACTGACTACTAACACCATGAGGTAGGCACAAAAGAAGGCGACAATCGAGCGGACGATGACGTCATTTACAGGCATGTTGTTATACTTTTGTGGGAAGATGGCGGACGGATGCATGAGTTGGTGGATCTGGCGTTTAAAGAGCGTAAAAGCAATTTGTAAGCGGAAGATTTTAATTCCACCACTAGTAGAACCAGAACACGCACCTATCGGGAGAATAAAGAGGAATATAATCGTAATATAGGTGTTATACCCACTGTAATCGTGCATCGTGTATCCAGTTGAAGAAAGGATGTTGATGACGTTAAAAAGGGCGATTTTTATTGCTTCATACAGGCTTAATTTTTCATGGAAAATTAAACTAAGTACAATAAGACCAGTGACGACGGCAATAAGGATACTATAGCCACGTACTTGGGCATCTTTAAAAATGGTCTTTAAATTCCCTCGGGACGTTACCATAAGAACATATGGCAACGAAGAAATAAACATCACTAAGGTAATAGCCCATTGGATTTCATCGTTAAAATAATCCATGGAAGCGGTGTGAGTACTCATCCCGCCGGTCGCAACTGAAGTCATGGCGTGATTAACCGCATCAAATGGATTCATGCCTAATAGATAAAGCACAGCGGTCGTTAATAAAAATAGAGACAAGTAGAGGATTAGAATCCCTTTGGCAATACTTTTCGATTTGGGAGAAACCTTGTCGGACGATTGCTGAGAGCTTTCTGTTTGGAAGAGTTTCATCCCACCTACGTTTAGGTTAGGTAACACGGCTATACCGATTGCGATAAACCCGATCCCGCCACAAAACTGCAACATAGAGCGCCACAGTAAAATACTTTGGGGCAGATTATCGATATCGCTTAAAATTGTAGCTCCAGTAGTTGAAACGGCAGATGCTGCTTCAAAACAAGCTGAAATATAACTGATATTAAGGACTAAGCTTAAAGGTATGGCCCCCAATAAAACCATTGAAGTCCAAACAATGGAGGTAAAAAGAAACATGTCTTTAAGGGTCATGTGCTTCACATGAGGGCGACCATAACGCTTAAGCATGAGCCCTAAAACAGCCAAGCCCCCGCTACAGGCCAAAAATTCAGCACTACCTTTGGTGATGGTACTAAACGCAAGGACCGCCGGAATCATCATGGCGGTAGCAAGGTAAAGCACGATATTGCCAAGTAGTGAAGAGATAATCCGAGTATTGATGATCATAACTTATGCTATGCCTCACTAGTTTTGGCAAAGAAAGAAGGGCGTGGAGCTGTCATCTTGATCAATTCACGGATGTTTTTCTTTTCTGTGACAAAGAAGATTGCTAAGTCGCCGGAAGCCAATTCTAGGTCGGGGCTTGCCATGATGACTTCTTCATTACGATAGATGGCACATAGGCTAATACCAACAGGGAATTTAATTTTGGCTAGAGGCTTCCCTAGAACAGCGTTGTTTTTGGTGGTGCCGTTAATGGTAATTTCAAGGCCTTCGGCAGTACCACGTCTTAAGGTATGAACGTTATCGACCCCATTGTGTCTAATATTTGTTAAGAGGGCCGAAATCGTGGCTTCGTGCGGTGAGAGCACTATGTCTATTGCGTCAGTTTGTAACAAATTAACGTAAGCAAAGTTAGAAATTAAAACGATGGATTTTTGAGCACCTAGCTTTTTAGCAAGTAAGGTGGACATGATGTTGGTTTCGTCTTTTTCCGTTACGGCGATAACCAAATCCATTTCGTCGACATGTTCTTCGGTTAAGAAGTCTGGATTTGAAGGGTTACTACAAAAAACTTCAACGCTTGATTTATCAAATTCAGAGGCCAAGAATTCAGCGCGTTCTTCGTCCATTTCAATAAGTTTAATTTGGTATAGCTCGCCAAGTTTGCGAGCTAGTTCCATCCCAATACTCCCACCGCCTATAATCATGATGCGACGATAAGGAACTTCAAGGCGTTGGAATTCACTCATAACTGAACGTATATGACCAATAGCTGAGATGAAGACGACTTCATCGCCTGCTTCGATCACCGTATCTGATTTAAGCTGAATTAATCTATTTTGGCGGTAGATGGCCACGATGGAAGCATTGATACTATCGAGGTGATTACGCATGGTATCAAGTTGGTACCCAACAATAGGTCCCCCATAATAGGCTTTGGCTGAGGCTATAGCTACGCGCCCGCTGGCAAACTCAGCAATCTGAAGCACTCCTGGGTATGATATAAGGTTGGCAATTTCATCAGTAATAAGCTGTTCAGGAGCGATAATATTATCGATGGGGATTGCTTGATTACAAAACAAAATTTTACGTTCAGAAAGATATTCATGGTTTCTGATACGGGCTATTTTTTGGGGAATGCGAAAAAGTGAGTAACCAAGCTGACACGCTAGCATATTGGTTTCATCAGAATCGGTTACCGCGACAAGAAGCTCTGTATTGGCGGCATCTGCGTTGCGTAGTGTTTCTGGGTACGAACCATGGCCTTTTACAATTTTAATATCATAACGGTTTTGTAATTCCCGTAATTTATTGATATCCATGTCAATCAACGTAATTTCATTATTTTCGTTGATGAGGTATTCGGCCAAACCGGCTCCAACTTTACCCGCACCTATGACAATGATCTTCATACGGTCTCCTTAGTTTGAGTGAGCCTTTTTCATGAGTTTGGCGTAATAGAAACCATCCATATCTTCATCCCCTGGAAATCGCTGCAAGCCTGGGGCTAAAGCGTTTTCATGCTCAGAAATAGGTACTAATATTGCGTCATCGTGGCTCGTTAAAAAAGCTTTGATATGGCCGGCATTTTCCCCATAGATGATGGAGCAAGTAGCATAGACTAATGTACCACCTGGTTTGAGCATGGACCAAATATTTTCTAAGATGCGTTTTTGTAAAGCCATGATTTCAGCTACGTCTTCAGGGGTGCGTAACCATTTTATGTCTGGGTGACGTCTTATAACCCCTGTAGCTGAGCATGGAGCATCTAGTAATATCCGGTCATATTGCGGGTATGGACTCCATTTTTCCGCTGGGGCCCCTGCATCGTAGCAGATGACTTTAGCGTCTTGATGCATGCGTTTTAAATTTTCATGGACTCTATTTAGTCGATCTTCTTGACTATCAATGGCCACTAAATCTGCAATCTTAGGATAGAGTTCGCGGATGTGAGTAGTTTTGCCCCCGGGTGCGCAGCAACAATCTAGCACCACGTCACCAGGTTTGGCCTCTAAAAGTATAGAGGCATATTGGGCAGCCGCATCTTGCACGAAAACGGCACCATCTTTAAACCCTGGAAGCTTATCTACAGCGACAGGAGTTGCAAGTTTGAGGGCGAATGGTACAGAGGCACAAGTAGAGCTTTCTATACCTTGTTCTTTTAGAAGAACTTGGTATTCCACACAGGTGTACTTTTGCTTATTAACTCTTATCCACATTGGTGGATGTTGGTTCATGGCGGCCAAAATATGTGGTAACTGTTCTTTATAATGGGCTTTTAATTCAAGAATTAACCATTGTGGACAAGACCAAGCGGTTTCGTATGACTTATCGGCTTGCAGGATAAGTTCATCTTTTTGCCTAGTGTATTCATGTAGTAGAGCGTTAATAAGTGAACGATAATTTTGTAAACCTAAGGTGTTGGCAGCTTCCACTGTTTCGTTGACAGCGGCATAGGCTGGTATCTGGGTGTATTCTAGTTGGTAGATGCCTATTAAAAGGAGGTTTTTTAAGAGTTGCAAGCTACTCTTAAGAGGGTGTTTAAGTAGTTTGCCCACGATAAACTCAAGTTTTAAACGATGACGCATTACCCCATAAAGAATTTCAGCCACTAACGCATTGTCTTGTGGATTTAAATTTGCAGTACCCTTACGTAGGACTTCGGTTAAATTTTGGTTTGCGGAAAAAATACCATCAGCCATTTTGGCACATAATGCGCGCAAGTTAGTTGGTTCTGCCACTCGTTTTTTGGTGGTTAAACCACGAGTTGAGGCTTGAGCATTATGAGTTTTAGCTCGCCCCTTAAACTGAGTTTTTGACAAAACACGAGAATTCTTAGATTGGTTGTTTTGTTTTTTAGGGCGCCAAACACCATTCCCATCTTTATTAGGAGTGCGGTTCGACACGTGATCATGGGGTTGGTGTGAATAAGGCGCCATATTATGTTCCTAAACTAAAACAAGTTACGCTAATACTGAGTTAACCTTAAAAAGGTCTTTACGTGCGTTGTAGATATCTTTAAAAGCTAGAGGCTTTTTACCAGGAAATTGCATCCTGGTAAGAAGCAGGGCCGTATCATTGCCCGTAGCAACTAAAACCCCATTAGGGTTAACATCTAAAATCTTGCCAGGTTGAGCTCCTGCGTGTCCTGGTTGGCATGTTGCACCAAAGACTTTTACGTTTTCCCCTTCAAATGGGAAATAAGCCACTGGCCACGGAATGTAGGCTCTAATATGGCGCTCTGTGATTTCGGCAGTTTGAGTCCAATCTAAACGAGCTTCTTCCTTGGAGAGCTTGGTGGCATAAGTGACAAGCGCGGGATCTTGAGCTACGGCATTTGGCAACAGAGTTTCGATATTATTTATTGCTTCAACTAAGGCTTTAGGACCAATTTCGGCGAGTTTGGTGTAAAGGCTTTCTGAAGTATCGGTAGCGGTAATCGCTACTTTGGCATGAGAAAGTGCGTCTCCTGCATCAAGCTCAGAGACGATCTTCATGATCGTAACCCCAGTTTCTTTATCTCCAGCCCATAGTGAACGCTGAATAGGGGCGGCGCCACGCCAACGAGGTAACAAAGAACCATGCACGTTTATAGCTCCAAGCTTAGTGCCACCAATTACATCGTCTGGTAGGATAAGCCCGTAGGCAACAACGACTAAAAGATCTGCTTTAAGGTCTAAGAATTTGCGAACAGCTTCCGGGTCCTTTTTTAAACTTTCCGGCTGCATGACAGGAATGTTGTGTTCAAGAGCAATTTCTTTAACTGGTGATGGTAGTAACTTATGACCACGACCGCGAGGGCGATCTGGTTGAGTGTAAACGGCACAGACGTCTAATCCCGCATCAATTAATGCTTGTAAGTGGGAGGCGGCAAAATCAGGGGTGCCTGCAAAAATAATTTTCATAACTTCCTTCCTGTAAAGCGAAGCGAGTTTAAAAGCAAGGTAATTGAAACTTGGTAAAATTAGCGCTGATTTGAGCGGGCTTTTTTACGTTCACGAGCGAGCTTGGCAGCTTTTACTCGATAGAGGTTTTGTTTCATAACAGAAAGGTAATCGATAAAGAGTTTACCGTTTAAATGATCGATTTCATGTTGCATGCAGATGGCAAGTAAGTCATCTGCTGACTTTTCAAAAAAGTTTCCATTTACATCTTGTGCTCTAACGGTTACTTTGGCGTAACGCTTGATAAAAGCTCTTAATTCTGGGACTGAAAGACAACCTTCTTCAATGCCGGCTTCACCTTCGGCGGCAATAAATTCAGGGTTGATGAGTACCAATTCACTTTCTGGTTTTTGTGGGCCTTCAACGTTAATTACGACAATTCTTTTTAACACCCCGATTTGCGGAGCGGCTAAGCCAATCCCTTCATCGGCATACATGGTTTCAATCATGTCAGAAACCAAAGTTTTTAGTTCATCATTGAATTCTGTAACCGGGGCAGACACAGTGTGTAGAAGTTCGTCTGGATAATAAAATAGTTCGCGAATTGCCATTTTTGCACCATAAATTGATTATATAAACTTGCCTATTATACCATTAATGCGAAAAGTAAAATGATAGCCACGGCACGGTCAAGCCAGGTAAATATTTTTGGTTGAGCGTTTAGAAAATAAAGGACCATAATTAAGGGGTGAAATTATTATCGAAGGCTCTCATAGTCTATTTGGTTGATTACAGGAGGAAGAAAATCTTCATTGAAGTCATATTTAACCCATTAGGCTAGAAAAAAATACTCAATACTGAGATCTAAGGGGATTAGGACAACAAAAATTTGGTCTAAGTGTGATCAATAATTTAAAAAGAAAGTATGAGTATCATGAGTTTTATCTAATTTGTTAAAAATAAGGTATAGTTTTAAAATGTTGTATTGTGTGTGATCGTTTTGGGCTTTTAACTGCTGATTTTTAGTTAATAAATTGGGTATTAAGTAAAAATTTTGACTGTTTGACAGCGTAGATTGATTGTTTTATGGTCAAATCAAGCTAAAAACCTAAAGTCTTATATGGTACTTTGGGGTAACAGCACAAGAATGCGCACAGCTGTCAGAGATGGCGCTTAATTGCTTTTATAAAACGAAGGGAAGAACTAGCTTATTGGTTGTTAACTCAAGCCATTTAATGTTTGGTGTTAATTTAACTGTGTATAAGTGTGTTTTTTTCTAAAAACAACAAAATTATAGACGCAACGGATGTCGCGTATCTACATTCCATAAAGGGATGAGTTGGGCGGCTGAAAATTTTATAAAAATTGCTTTTGGCAAAACCATGGATTGGATGAGAACAAGCAGGGATCCTTATGAATTTTAAAAAAATAGGAATGTTCGTCGCAGCTTTCATGTTTGTGACAGCAGCTACAGCTGATACCTTAGAAGTAAACGAAAATCACCCGCAAAAGTATGTCGTGCAGAAAGGTGATACCCTTTGGGATATTTCTGCCAAGTTTCTGAAGAAGCCATGGTATTGGCCAAAAATTTGGAACGTAAACCCTCAGGTTGAAGATCCACATTGGATTTATCCTGGTGACGTTTTAACCTTAGTTTGGATTGATGGTCAGCCATACCTTAAAAAGGTAACTCCTGATGTTAAGGTTGCAACTAGCCCAATTCCTACTATTGATGCAGACAAGGTCAAGACCTTCCTTAAGAATGATGTAATTCTTCCGTATGATGAAGAAGAATTAGCAAAGATTCCTTTCGTGCTTGGTCACAATGATGGTCGTGCCATTATGGCTCAAAATGCTGATATCTATATCAAGGGTCAGCTTAACAAGGGTCAACAGTATGGTGTTTACCACAAGGGTGAACTCTATAAAGACGAAAAGGGCAACAAGCTTGGCTATAGAGCTGAATATGTTGGTGCAATCGTTGCTGGTGAACAATTCAACAAGCAAAATAAGTCTATGCTCGTAAAGAACTTCAATGCTGTTAAGCTTGGGGACTACGTTCTTCCATACAGCGTTGATACTGGTTACAACCTCTACTTTACTCCAGCTCCTGCAACTGTTGATACTGTAGTTGTAGGTATGGGTGACAATGGTACGTTTGCTGGTATTTATAGCACTGTAGTTCTTGGCAAGGGCTCAAAAGACGGTGTTAAGTCCGGCGACGTATTCTCTTTAGTTAAACCTGGTCTTGCTATTGCTGGCAATTCTGCTGATGATGTTGAATACACCTTAATGGCTTCAGCTGGTAAGCAGTTAGCATCTCTACGTGAAAACGTATTGCCGGACGAACTAGTAGGTCAAGCTATGGTATACCGTACTTATGAACATGCTTCTTTAGCTTTGGTTATGATTTCAAAGGGCGAAGTTAAAGTTGGCTTCAAGGCTGTACGTCCATAATAATTCATTAAGTTAAACGAAAAAACCGGCTTTAGGCCGGTTTTTTTATGGGGCTTTTAAGGCAGAAGAATCTTATTTTTTATAAGCTGTTAAGCAAAGAGTATAATGTAGCTTCAAAGTAATGCTTGAGCTCAGAATGTTTGTATAAATCTCAAATTTAAAGCTAAGGCTTCAAGGTAAAGGTTGAGATTAAACCTTGGTAGATTATCGTGGAAAAAGTGGAAGAAAAAACTCTCCTTAACATGGCGGAAATTAAGGTCTCAGACGCAACAGAGCCTAAAGACGCTACATTGTCCTGTAGTCCTCAAGAAGAGCTACCTAATGAAGAATTAGGTATTTGTCCGGAGTGCGGTCAACCATTACAGTATGTGTTAACTAAACATGGACGTATGGTTGGTTGTTCTAGCTATCCTGTATGCAAATATATTGCCCCCGTAACTAGTGGCCTTGGGGTTTGTATTGAGAAAATTATAGAAGGTCGCACTTGCCCTCAGTGTGGTGGAGTATTGGCGGTCAAAAGTGGTAGATATGGAATGTTTATTGGTTGTACTTGCTATCCAGAGTGCCAATATATCTATCGTGAAGAACGTCCTAAAATTAAATGTCCTGTTTGTGGGGCGAATGTTGTCCAACGCAAAACTAGATACAACAAGGTATATTGGTGTTGCCAGCATGCAAGCTGTTCATTTAGAGCTAGCTTTAAGCCTGTAGCAGTTGCTTGCGAAATTTGTGGTTGTGCCACCATGCTAGAAAAGAAAAATGCTAATGGTAAATATTTAGTGTGCTGTAAGTGTGGGCACCGCTCTAGATTGTAGGCAAAAGAATAAATGATTTGAGGTCATCGTTAAAGACCGTTATCATTTACACGTTAATATTTAAAATTGAAGTATAACGCTATTGTTTTAGGAGAAATAAAAAATGGCTGATAACTTTGTTGCTATTTTAATGGGTTCAGATTCTGATTACCCATTAGTTGAGAATACTATCGCTGTGTTAAAGGGTTTTGGGATTAGATATGAAGTTAAGGTAACTTCTGCACATAGAACTCCAGAAGTTACACATGCTTTTGTAACTGATGCAGAAAAGCGTGGTTGTGGGGTGTTTATCTGCGCTGCAGGTTTAGCAGCTCATTTGGCTGGCGCTGTTGCTGCTAACACTACTCGTCCTGTAATTGGTATCCCTGTAGATTGCGGTCCACTTAATGGTGTTGACGCTCTTTATTCAACTGTCATGATGCCTGGCGGGATTCCGGTTGCAACTGTTGCTGTAGGTAAAGCTGGGGCTAAGAATGCTGGTTACCTAGCTGCGCAAATTTTAGCTGTAAGCGATCCTAAACTTGACGAAGCAGTTAAGAAAGAACGTGCTCAGGCTGCTCAGGCAGTAATTGATAAGGATGCTGCGTTACAGCAACGTTTGGGGGCTTAAGTCCTAATGGAAGTAAATGTTGAAAAAGCTGTTGAGCTTTTAAAAAAAGGTGGGGTGATTGCTTATCCTACCGAGGCTGTGTTTGGTTTTGGGTGCGATCCGTTAAATCAGACATCGTTGCAACGAATTTTAGAAATAAAAAGTAGAGAACCATCCAAAGGTTTAATTTTAGTTGCGGGCGAACTTTCACAATTACTTCCGTTTATTGATGTTGATAAGGTTCCGGCTACAGTTTGGGCTGAGCTCGATAAGCTATGGCCCGGGCCTTTTACTTTTATTATGCCATGCTCACCTTTGGTACCTGAATTATTAAGTGGTGGGCGTCCAACGATTGCTGTGCGGGTGTCAGCTCATAAAACTGTACGTCAGCTTTGTGCTCTAGCCGGTATTGCGATCGTTTCTACTAGTTGTAATCGTAGTGGTCTTGAACCCCTAAGAACTGTAGCGGAAGTAGAGCAAGAATTTGGAGCTATTGTCGATGGTGTTGTTAAGGGGCAAGTTGGCGCTAATCTAAATCCAACTGAAATTCGCGATGCCTTAACCGGAAAGGTTATCAGAAAAGGAGACCCAAAAATGGATAAGTATGCTGTACTAGGCAATCCAGTTGAGCATAGTCGTTCACCGTTTATACACACACAATTTGCTCATCATACGGCCCAAAATTTGACTTATGGGCGTATTCTTTGCCCAATAGATGGCTTTAAAGAAACAGTTGATAAGTTTAGACAAGATGGTGGGCTCGGTCTTAATGTTACTGTGCCTTTTAAAGAACAAGCTTTGCGTTATGCTGATGTCGCAACCAAACAGGCGCAAAGAGCAGGCGCTGCGAATACCTTACGCTTTGGGCGTGATGGCGTGGTATGGGCTGATAATACAGACGGGGCTGGTATTGTTTGGGATTTCAAGCGTCTTAATTGGCCTTTAAAAGCAGCTCGTATCTTAATTCTCGGGGCAGGTGGGGCTGCTCGTGGCATCGTGGGCCCGATTGTTGATGAAAAGCCTGAGTCGATTTTGATAGTTAATCGTACAGAAGCTAAAGCTCAAGAAATCGCTAAAGCTTTTGCGCAAAGTGATGTTTTAGTGGAAGCTATGTCGTATGAAGCTTTAAATGCTTCCGCGCAAACTTTTGATCTAATCATCAATTCTACTTCATGTAGCTTACATGGGGAAATTCCTGGTGTATGCGCTTCTATTATCAGCAGTTGTAGCTACGCCTATGATTTAATGTATAGTGAAAACAACACTGCTTTTATCAATGAAGCTAAAGCTTTAGGGGTAAAGAATGTTGCTGATGGCCTAGGGATGTTGGTAGGGCAAGCAGCGTTAAGTTTTGAATTTTGGCGTGGCGTCCATCCTGACGCAACTGAAGTATTAGTTGAATTAAGGAAAATGGTTTAATGCCTGATAGTACTTCAGTCCAAGAAAGTTTTTTACTTGAGATAAATGTAGTTGATAATTATGCTCCCGATTTAGTAGAGGAAGCTATGGCTACGTGCGCAAATTTACGCTCTAGGGTGCCCCTAGAGCTACTATTTAAAGATGGCCGAGCTTCTTTGATTAACAAAGCCACCCCTAATCAAGGTGGAGTTTGTGTTGCATTAGAAGATGGGGTGATGAAACATCGGCGGCTATTTGGTGGTGGTCGCCAATCTGAGGCCGTGGCCAAAGCTGTGTTAGGCAAAATGGATGCGCCTCTTGTGTTCGATGCCACAGCGGGACTAGCGCGTGATGCTTTTATTTGTGCACTTTTTGGGGCTAGAGTACATCTTTTTGAACGCAACCCATGTGTCCGCATTTTACTAAAAGATGGGCTTCGGCGAGCTCAAACTCAAGCGGAATTAACCGAACTTGCGACGGACCGTTTAGTGTTAGAAGAAGAACACTCTATATTTACGTATGCAGGCAAACTTAAGCCCGATACGGTGTATTTAGATCCGATGTATCCGGCACGCACCAAAAGCGCATTGGTAAAAAAAGAAATGGCGACGTTTCATTTTTTAGTGGGCTCAGATCTTGATATCACTCATTTATGGCAGAAAGCTATGGAACTCGCCCAAAAGCGGGTGGTGATGAAGAATCCAAAATGGGCTCCTTTAATTGAGGCTAAAGGTCGTAGTGGCGCAGTGGAAACTAAAAATCATCGTTTTGATATCTATGTGCCAATGAGCTTAAGTAAATAAAAGATTCTATTCTTTGAGTTAAGTTTTATTTTTAAAGGGTTGATGGTTCCCATCAGCCCTTTTTTTGTTATCCTTAAACTCGGGATAATATAAGCTTTTAGGTATTTCTAAAGCCAAAGGAACGATTACAAAAATGGATGCAACGGTAGATGTAACAGATGGTTTAGAGCAGGCGCGAATTGCTTGTGCTAAAGGTGAGTATGGTAAAGCCAACCTCATATTAGCAAGAGAGGCTGAGCGTGGCGATGCTGAAGCCTTGTTCTTACTAGGTAACATAATGGCAGACGGAATGGGTCAGGTGTTATCTGGTCAAGATGGATCGTTGTATTTAAAGAAGAGCGCGGATCAAGGTTTTTTGCCTGCTGTTTATAAGCTTAGACAGTTAAATAATAAACATGTGTCCTTCTTTTGGGCTCCTGACGTCGAGCAAAATAGAGACGCAGTCTTGGATGCTAAAAATGAACTAAATCGTTCAACCTTATACCCAAGAAGTTATTTTTCCGACCTAAAGCAAAAGAAAAACGTTAACCCTAGTTTGCGTGTCTACCGCGACAGTATTGATTTGCCTGAATCTTCGTCCAATTTGTCGACTGAGGAACAAAATAGATTACAAGAATTAGCAGTAGGTGGCGAAGTTTCAGCAATGTATGACCTTTCGGTCTTTTTGCGCCATAGTCCTAAAAAAACTGATCAGAGTTCTGGGGTGTTTTGGTTGAGCAAAGCTGCACAGCAAGGATACTTAATCGCTCAATATGAATTTGGCATGTGTTGCCTTGAGGGGCGTGGGGTCGCCAAAGATTTACTTCAAGCTTGTTTGTGGTTTAAACGAGCCGCCGAAAAGGATTATGTACCAGCTTTATACGCTTTAGCTAAGGTCTATATTGATAAATCATTAGGTCTATATAATCCGGATGAAGGTTTAACTTTATTAAAAAGAATCAAACAACAAAGTCCGGAGGCTTTAATTATGTTGGCTAGGTTATGCACCACAGGTGATATTTTGCCTCGTGATGACGCCATGGCTAAATCATACTTAAAACAGGCGGTTGATGGTGGATCAGAGCAAGCCTTAATTGAATTAGCTAAACTTTTAGTGGAACAAAAGAATTACCGTGATGGTTTACCTCTATTAACGGAAGCGGCGGCGCGAAATAATCTTGAGGCTATAGTTTTGTTAGCAGCTTTGTACCACAAGGGCCTAGGTGTAGCCCAGCTTGATGATAAGGCGGCTTTCCTATATTACAAAGCAGCTTGCATGGGGAGTGCCGAAGCACAATATGAGTTTGCATCCATTCTAATGGCCTCTAATTTTGCCCATGAACGGACGCGTGGACTCAAATGGTGTGCTAAAGCAGCATTACAACATCATGTTGCGGCCCTTTCAGCTTATGGTACATTTTTAAAAAATGATGCAGACGCTAAGATTGGCACAACCAAAGCAGCCCAACCCCAAAAATGGTTAAGTTTAAATACAGCAAATGAAGAAATTTACTCGAGTTATAAAGTTGCTTTTGGTTATTTATTAGAAGCGGCAGAAGGGGGGGATTCTAAAGCTCAATACATAGTTGCAGAGATGTACCGCAATGGGCAAGGGGTTCTAAAAAACATTGCACAATCTGTATCTTGGTGTAAAAAGGCGGCCATAGGTGGTAATATCGAAGCCCAATTTAAGATGGCGGAACTTTATAACCATGGGGAAATATTTGAGGCTAATTTAGAGCAAGCGGCTGAATGGTACCGTTCAGCGGCTAGTAACGGTAGTGTCGCAGCGGCTTATCAGTTGGGTCTTTTATATCATGAGGGCCGTGGGGTTATTCAAAGTGATGTACAAGCGATGCGTTATTTTGAACAAGCGGCGACCAAAAATTACGCTCCGGCCATTCGCGAGTTAGGATGGCATTTCTTGCACGGCATTGGATGTGACATTGATTGTAATAAAGCAGAAGGCTATCTATTACGAGCAGCGGAACAAGAAAATGAAGATGCAGTCATCGATCTATTTGAGCTTTACCGGCAAAATCCAGGGACTAGTAATAAAATGGCTGAGGCCCTTAAGTTACTAACAAAGTTATCTGACGAAGGGCGACCGCAAAGTACTTATTTATTAGCTAAATGTAATTTTAATGGCATTGGATTAAAAGAGAATGCATCTCAAGGTTTAGAGTTATTAAAAAAGTCAGCTAACTTGGGTTGTGCTCAAGCCCAATTAGATTTAGGTCAATTGTATTATGATGGCCGTCTAGTAGCCTGTAATTACCAAAAAGCTGTTATGTATTTTAGAAAAGCTGCTGAACAAAAATCGGCCAAAGCTTTGTATATGGTTGGTACCTGTGCGCGAGATGGAATGGGTACTTTGGTTAATTACAGTGAAGCTGTGGCTTGCTTTAAAGCATCGGCTGAACAAGGGTATAGCTTATCTTATCTGGCTTTAGGTGAGATGTATGAAAATGGGGTGGGAGTTATCACCTCCCAAAAAGAAGCATTACGTTATTATAGATTGTTAGCTTACTCCGATTACAATGATGCTTTTCCATTGATTGCAGATATTTTGGTAAAGGGTGGGGGTGAAGTTGAAGCGAACCCTGAGGAAGCTGCTCAATGGTTGTTAAACGGCGTCAAGCGCGGTCATAGTGGCTGTTGCTATCGCTTAGCGCAAATGCATTTTAAAAAGGATTTTGAGATGGCGGATACCGCCACAGGCATGCGTTTGATGAATAAAGCGGCTGAGCTTGGCAACTGTGAAGCACTATATTTCTTAGCGCAAGCTTACCTTAAAGGAAACATGGTACAAGCAAATGTTTCTAAAGCCTTTTATTATTGTCAAAAAGCGGCAGCTTTGAACCATATAAAAGCCACGACCCTTTTAGGGCAAATGTTCCTTGAAGGTCGCGGTTGTGATCGTAATACGGTGATGGCTTTTGATTTGTTTTCAACATCAGCAAACATGGGAGATTATAAAGCGCAGTATGAACTAGCCTTGTTGTTTAAAAATGGCGACGGGGTGCAACAGAGTTTTATAGATGCTTATGTTTGGAGTGTGTTGGCGCTGACTGGAGGCGATAAAATTGGTTTAGAGGCTTCTAGTTTACGTGATGATGTGGTGTTAGAGCTCACTTTAAGTCAGCTAAAGGAAGCGCAATATATTGCGTCAGAGCGCTTAATGCATATTAAGCCACCCAAATATAAAAATGATCATTTCCAATCTGTGATGAAGTAAAAATAGAAAATTACAATTGGAGTTTTGGAGGTCCGAAGTAAGCCACACGAGTAACACGAGAAAGTTAAAACTTACGTTGGCTAAAAAGAAGATGTTTGGCTGTAGCCAAACATCTTCTTTTATTTTTAAAGCCCAAGTTTTACTAGTTAATTTTTATCGGGTGCGGTTTGCGTTGAAGTTGAGTTTTTTTGGTTTTTTAGTTCATTTGATAATTTAGCTAAGATGTGTCTTCTGAGGCTTGTGCAACCAAAATAACCAAACAAGATGGTGAGTAGATAATCAAGTGGTTTAATTTGTTCAAGACCGGAAGCTGCGATCCGTAAAGAGATTAAGAAAATACCATTTAAAAACAACATCATAATCAGCATGACGATTATGCCAACTTGCATTTTATAGGTAGTTTCAGGATGCAAAAAAAGAAAATAACCAGATCCTAACCAAATTCCAGCAACCACAATAATGCCAAAAATGTCAGTTAATTTATGCATATTCCTACTCCTTAGGCTAACTCATACTAATCCGTATTCAAACTACTAGTTTTTAATTATCTTTAGCTATTGTTTCGTAACGATACAAACGGTAACAAACTTGCCCAGCTTTGCCGTCTTTTAACAGTTTAAAAGAAGCAGGTACTTTGGCTTGGTGTTCAATTTCCTGCTCAAGATAAATCAAAGTTCCTTCATGTACGGCATAAGTTTCTAACAACGGAATAGCTGCGGTTAAGATATCATGCCTAAAAGGAGGATCTAAAAATATAATGTCGAATTTTTCATTAAGTCGTTTAACTTGGTCAAGGCTATTGCCATTTATTAACCGAATGGCCTCAGGGGCTCCTAAAGCCGTGCGGCATTTGTTGAGGTTATCGGTAATTTGGCGGTCAAGCTCGATCATAGTGACGTGTTTGGCTCCACGGGAATAGGCTTCAAAGCCTAGAGCCCCACTACCTGCAAACATATCAAGGACTTTGGTGTCTCTGATATGAAACATCAACCAATTAAAAAGTGTTTCTCGGACTCTGTCAGTCGTTGGGCGGAGGCCTTCATGAACTAAGACTGGTAGTTTGCGACCGCGGTGTAAGCCACCGATGATTCGGATGTGTCCAGGTGTAGTGCGAGGAGTATTTTTCTTTGGTGGTTTAGGCATGGTATGTTCTCCAGTTTACTTGGTGCAAATTGTACTCCATTCTGCTTCGTTTTTGATATTGTGGGATAAAATATGATGGTTAGGGCTGATAAAAAAACACTTGGAAATAGGCAATTTTAATGCGGTCTCTTTGCGCCGTTTTGGTGTTTTTGGTATAGTACTTTATTCATTATTACATTTAAAATTTTTCAAATTTGAGTAGAGAATTAGATTATGGCTCAGAAGGGTTTTTTCTCTTGGTTTAAACGTAAAAATACTGCCCAAGAAGAAGTAACGAAAGTTGAAGTAACAACTCCAGCACAGACAACTGAAGTACCGTTAGAAACACAAGACCAATCAACTGTAGAAACCAAGGCACAGGTGGTGGAAGCACCTACAGAATCTACTCGAGAAAGTTCTCCTCAAACTTCAAGCTTGGAAGAACAGCCTCAAATTCAGGAAGTCTCTGAAAGCACCCCTGAGAAAGAACCTAAAGAAGCAACTACCGAAGTTTTAGCGAAAGAGCCGGTTAAAGATAATTTAGACAACCAAGCACAAGCTCAAGCAGTTGAAGTACAAAAGAATGAAGTTTCGGAAGTTGAAGCACAAAAGGGAGAAACTTCGGAAAATGCTACTGTATCTCAAGAACTAGAACCAAAACTAGAAGAGCCAAGAGAAAGACCAGGCTTTTTCAAAAAATTGATGAATGGTCTTAAGCGTACTCGTGAAAACATTGGTCTTGGGGTTATCGGGGTATTCAAAGGACGTAAGATTGATGACGATCTCTTTGAGGATTTAGAAACAGCATTGCTCACAGCGGATGTGGGTTTTGACACCACTTCAAAGTTGATGAACAAATTAACTAAAGAAGCCAAATTACGTGAACTTCATGATGCCGACAGCTTAACAGAAAGACTTACCCATGAATTACACGATATTTTAAAACAGGTTTCTACCCCGCTAGTTTTAGATACTTCTAAAAAGCCTTATGTAATTTTAATGGTGGGGGTAAATGGGGTAGGTAAGACTACTACTATAGGCAAAATGGCCTCACTTTTTAAGAAACAAGGGCTAAAGGTGATGTTAGCAGCTGGGGATACCTTTAGAGCAGCGGCTGTAGACCAACTTAAAGTATGGGGCCAAAGAACAGGTATACCGGTTGTATCTCAGGCTACTGGTGCAGATAGTGCCTCTGTTATCTATGATGCTTTTAATTCAGCCAAAGCTAAGGGCTATGATGTACTTATTGCCGATACAGCAGGTCGTTTACAAAATAAAGCTAACCTTATGGAAGAACTCCGTAAGATCGTGCGTGTTATGCAAAAGCTTGACCCTAGTGCGCCACATGAAGTAATGCTAACTTTAGATGCAGGTACAGGGCAAAATGCCATTAGCCAAGCTAAACTATTTAGTGAAGTAGTGCCAGTAACTGGGGTTAATATCACTAAATTAGATGGTACGGCTAAAGGTGGGGTTATTTTCAATATAGCTGATAACTTTGGGATTCCAATTCGTTTCATTGGTATTGGTGAAGGCGTTGATGATTTGCGTGAATTTAATGCAGATGATTTTATAAATGCTTTATTCAATGAAGAAGCTAGTGGAACTCGGAAGTAATCTAAGGCGGATTATATGATTACTTTTGCGGATGTGGGTAAGGTTTACCCTTGTGGTCAATGCAGTGCTCTTCAAAATATTTCCTTTACCATAGATAAAGGGGAAGTAGTCTTTTTGACAGGGCATTCAGGGGCTGGCAAAAGTACGGTTTTACGCATAATTTCAGGTTTGGAAAAAGCTACGGCTGGGCGGGTGTATTTCGAGAAACAAGACGTTACTTCTATTTCTCGGTCCGAACTTCCATTTTATCGCCGTCACATTGGGATGATTTTTCAGGATCATAAACTTATGATGAATCGTACGGTGGCGGAAAATGTAGCTTTACCTCTCTTGATTCGGGAACATAGCATGGCCTATGCTCTACCTTTAGTAGAGCAAGCATTAAGTCGAGTAGGTATTTTGAGCAAGATAAATGCCTACCCACAGTATTTAAGTGCAGGGGAACAACAAAGAGTAGGGATTGCTCGCGCCATGATTGGTAAGCCTGACGTCTTATTAGCAGATGAACCAACAGGGAATCTCGATCGGGCTTTGTCTATTGAAATTTTGGAATTATTTTTGGCGCTTAATCGTGAGGAAGGTATGACAGTTGTAATGGCGACCCACGATTTGGAATTGGTGTCTTTAGCTAATCGCCGTTGTCTTGAGTTACAAAATGGACGTTTAGTGTTAGATACAAAGGGGCAATAAAAATGAATGACGATCCGAGTATTTCAAATGTTTTTGCCCGTAATTGGCATGATTTCAAGGCGGCATATAATTCACTGCTAGTCGTAAATTTTTTAAATACCTTGTTAATCATCGCTGTTATTGCGGTTAGCTTACTGATCCCACTTGTGTTTTACATTTTGATCCAAAATGTCACAGTCTACACTGACAATATAAACATGGGGCGTAACGTTACCGTATATTTGGAGCCCAATGTTTCTGCGGAACAAGCTTCAGTTATTCGTGATACCTTTGCCCGTGATAAAAGAATCAAAGAAGTTGAGCTTATAACTGCAGATGATGCTTTAGCTGATTTCTCTCAAGCCTTGGGGCTTGAAAGCAATGAGATTTTAAGTGCGGAAAAAAATCCCTTACCTCACGTAATCGTAGTGACGCCTCAAGATGAATACACAACCGATGATTATCTCGAGCAGATGGCTAGTGAAATCAAAGCTAATCGGGAAGTAGCCATGGTGCAGCTTGATAAGCAATGGTTCAATCGATTACATAGCCTGATAGCCTTTTTGCATGCTTTGACTACAGTGGTTAGCGTTATTTTATTAATGTCAGTTCTGCTTACCATAATAAATAGCATTGCGGCTCGAGTAACAACACACCGTAACGAAATCGAGGTAATGAAGTTGGTTGGGGCAACTAATACGTATATTTGCCGCCCGTATTTTTACTTGGGGTTATGGTTTGGCATTTTAGGTAGTTTAGTTGCGGTTTGGCTGTCTTCCCTAGCGGTGGTTTTTTCGGAAAGCTTAGTTAACGGTATCGCGGAAGCTTATGACACGCATATAAGTTTACATGGACTTACTTTCGAAGAGATGTTGTTAGTAATTTTGGTCGCTTCAATTTTGGCGGCTTTGGTCTCAAGTTTTTGTGCTTATGAAAACATCGCAAAAATTGAACCAAGTGAATAAAAAAGAGTCCAAGCTTTTGAAAGAACATAAATATTGAGCTCGCTTTTTAAGTGAAAAATGTCTATTATGATAGCTAAGAGGTATGTGAGTAGTTTACATGTATTATCTTAATTCGGTTCAAATGATGGATTGATGTTATAGTAGAAATGATTTGTCCGAAATATATAAAAAGAAAGAATATTACGGGTTAATAACAGATGGCATTTACTTATCTAAATGTCACTTGATTAAAGTAAGGCAGGTTAGCCATGAATTACAATAACTCAGACGCTTATATGCTAGTCCCTGGTGACAACATTGATGGTTATATTAGAGCTATCAATAGCATTCCGCTTCTTACCGAAAAAGAAGAAATTGAATTAGCTACTAGATTAAAAGAAAGTGGTGATTTGGAAGCAGCGCGTAAATTAGTAATGTCTCACCTTAGATTTGTGGTTAGTATCGCACGTGGGTACGAAGGTTATGGTTTGCCACTAGCGGATCTCATTTCTGAAGGCACTGTTGGTTTAATGAAGGCTGTAAAGCGTTTTGACGTTACTCAAGGGGTGCGTCTAGCGGCTTTTGCAGTGCATTGGATTAAAGCTGAAATTCATGAATATGTAGTTAAGAATTGGCGTTTAGTTAAGGTTGCGACAACTAAGGCTCAGCGTAAGTTGTTCTTTAAATTACGTCAAAACAAGAAAAAGATCGGATGGTTCAATGCAGATGAACGCAAACAAGTAGCAGAAGATCTTGGGGTAACGGAAAACGATGTTGAAGAAATGGAAAGTCGTTTGACGGCGCAGGACGTTGCTTTTGATAACACTGCAGATGAAGAAGATAATCAATTAGTTCCTGCAAACTACTTAGTAGACAAAGGTTCTGATTTTGAAAAGGCCATGGAACAGTCTGATGACACTAGAATGACTGGACTTGCGCTCAATAAGGTTCTAGGTAAACTTGATGACCGTTCTTATTACATCATTAAGAGACGTTGGCTAGACAACGATAAAGCTACTTTGCAAGACTTAGCTTCAGAACTTCATGTTTCTTTGGAACGTGTAAGACAACTCGAAAAGGCTGCTATGTCAAAGATGAAGGATATGTTAGCTAATAATGGGGTTGGCAAGGAATTAGCTGTAATCTACTAACAAGACTTAAAGGGAGTAGCGTTTAGCAGCTCTAAAAACCACTAAATGCGGTAAGTAAAAACTCGCTAAGATGTAGATTATTTAGAGATTAATTTAAAAAGGGTTCGAATTTTTAACGAGCCCTTTTTTGTTGTTCTTTTTTTGGTTGTTAAAGCTAAATTATGCCGCTTATATGCCCAAGCCAGGCAATAATAGGAGCAATGATCAAAGCGGGCAAAAAATCAGTACTATTGATGGCCTTAAGGCGTAGGATGCTTAAACCAGAGGCTAAGATCATCACGGCCCCGCATAGCAGGATGTTTGAAATAATGTAGTCTGGGAGATACCCTTTAATTAGCAACGCTAATACATAGAAGAATCCCTGAAACAAAAAGAGCACAATAGCTGACAACATGATCATATAACCGTAAGTAGAAGCTAAGGCCATCGAAGTTAATAAATCAAGGCAGGCATTAGTTAAAAGGAGGCTGTGATCGTTATTAAGGGCGCTTTTCATGGGACCAAAGATAGATAAAGCCCCAATACAAAAAAGTAGCACCGCGGTAATTAAACCTGAGGCTAACTCGCCATTACCAGAGAGCTTGGTGGTTGCGCTATTGATACGCTGGTGTAACCGTAAGAAGGTGCCAATTGAGACCCCGGCGGTTAAGCTAAGAATCATAACCACAGCGTTACCATTTTGCGCAAAAGCATCAATGGCGCACTTAATACCGATCATTAAAGCACATAAGCCTAATGCTTCAAAGAGGCGCTCTTGTTGCACTGGGTTAAATCGATGGCGTATAGCACCGCCTATTAGGCTTCCGGCGACGATGGCGCCGACGTTGACGATGGTGCCAAGCATATGCATAAGGTTTTAATCCTCGTGTCGTTTAGGAGATGATAGTTTTAGTAAGCTAGCTCCAGTCTAATTTGGTCTAGATATAAGAATTTATAATCCCAAACTCACAATTGAAACGTATGGAGCGAGTTCAGCTAGGCCTTCTTCTCGCGTTTTTTGGTTGCTAAGTATAAGTGTTTAACGGTGACGCTTTTGCCCGCGGCTATAAAACGAGCAGCTAGTTCTTCAGCGATATATACGCTACGGTGTTGTCCCCCAGTGCAGCCGATAGCCACAGTGAGGTAGCTACGGTTATTGCGTTCTAGATATGGAAGCCAGTATGTGAGCATCGTGTCGATTTGCTGAATATATTGCTGCATTTCTGGGTAGTTGCGGAAAAAGGAAATAACTGGTTCATCAAGCCCAGTCAGAGATCTTAATTCCGGTACCCAATGTGGATTAGGGAGAAATCTAGCATCAAATACAAAGTCTGCGTCTTTGGCAATACCTCGTTTAAACCCAAATGATTCAAAAATGATATTTAAATTTTTTTCTTTGCGGCCAAGAACTAAGGTGTTAATTTGTTCTGACAGATCATGAATACTGTCATTTGAAGTATCGATTCTAACGTCAGCTAAAGCGGCAATAGGATCTAAAATTTCATGTTCCTTTTTAATGCTTTCCGCTAAGGTCATATTTTGTTTCGCCAAAGGATGCAAGCGTCTTGTTTCTTCGTAACGTTTGATAAGCGTGCTGTCTTCGGCGTCTAAAAATAGGTTAATTACTTCGTTATTAGGGTCTTTCTTAATAGAGCGAATATATGGAATTAGAGTGTCTGGGCTTTCGGGAAAGTTACGAATATCAATGCTAACAGCCAGTAACTTATGTCTTGAGCGGCTAAGATTGATTAGCTCAGGTAAAAAAGTGACAGGAAGGTTATCTACACAGTAGTAGCCTAAATCTTCAAGTACGCGTAGAGCGATAGTTTTGCCAGCGCCACTACGTCCGCTGACGATAAATAGCTTCATTCTAGGTTCCGTTTTTCGCAAATGTTGAATTACAAAAGCACCTAGCCCTTCATGGGGCATACTTCACGGGTGTTTTTGCCTTGATAGTGATAAAAGTACTAACGTACCTAATAAGCTGTATTGTAACGGAAAACTAATAATGTGGCGTTACTTTATGCGTTGTCGGCATTTTCGTCAGTGGATTTATCGTGTTCTGCGGTTGTTTCATCGTTGGCACAAAAAGCGATCACGGCATTATATACTTGGGTTTGAATGTCTTTAACTGATCTAATGAGACGACAATTGGTGCTATCGGCAAGGGTGGTACAGATTTTTTGGATTTGGGCTTCACCTGCGGTGGCAGTGTCTTTATGCAAAAATAACGCTAAAAAACAATCTGCATAGGTGTTGTCTAAATAGCTATAGTGCACAGGATGGGTGAGGATTACAAAAACCGCGGTTTCTGGATATTGGTCTTCAATGAGAGCATGAGGCAAAGCAAAGCCATTAGCGACAAAGGTGGATCCAAGTTCTTCACGGGAATTAAGGCGTTTTAAAAGAAGATTTTCAGGGAGGCCAATAATATTAGCTGCTTGATTGGCAATAATCTCAAGCAGTCGTTTTTTACTAAAACAAAGGACAGGGCTTAAAACACTGTCCTTTGAGAGAATTTTACTTATCTGTAAAACCATATGATACTAGAATACTCTAGAATGAGACAGACCTAATTAATTACTTGGTCATCTTTTCCTTGTGTTTTACGAGCTGGCGTTCGAGCTTGTCTACGAGAACATCGATGGCAGCATAGATGGTTTCGCCAACAGCGTCAGCATAAAGTTCGTCACCCTTAACAGAGATCTTAGCTTCAGCTTTCTTATCAAGGTTTTCCACAGCTAAAATAACGCTTACATTCTTGATGTAATCTTCAAGACGCTTTAAGTGGTCCATCTTTTCAGTAACGTAATTGCGCATTGAGTCGCTGACGTCCAAGTGACGACCGGTAATAGTAATCTGCATAAGCACTCTCCTCTTTTAAATGAGTATATATCGATGAGTAATCGTGATTACTTCAAGCCCGTTATACTAAGGACATGGTTTAATATCATTACGACATGGTTTAATATCATTACATAATCAACCAGAAACCTTTGTACAACCAAAATCTTTCATGAATTCATTCTAAAATTGTTATGTAGTAAATTCCAGCTAGAAATAAGCGAAAAGTGATTAATTACTGACTTTTGGTCGAAATTGTGCAAAATATAGCCAAATCGGCTTAAAAAAATGTAGATTGGGTCAAATTTTGCCGGAGGACTTTTCTTCGCTCCGGCTTAAGAAAGGAAGTTTTGAGCGATTTTATGAAATGCTCTTACGTTGACTAGATGATGGGATATTGAGGGATTCGCGGTATTTAGCGACGGTGCGACGAGCAACCATAATGCCTTTCGCTTTAAGCATATCGGCTAATTGATTGTCGCTTAGTGGTTTGGTTGGATCTTCATCTTTAATTAGGTCTTTGATAAGAGATCTAATAGCGGTAGATGAGAATTCGCCCCCATTATCGGTGTTTACATGGCTAGAGAAGAAGTACTTAAGTTCAAATGTTCCTCTTGGAGTATGCATGTATTTTTCGGTAGTGACACGTGAAACGGTAGATTCATGCATCGACACAGCTGTTGCGACATCGTTGAGCACCAATGGTTTCATTGCTTGTTCACCCTTTTCAAAGAAATCACTTTGCTGTTCGATAATGCAATTAGCAACTTTTAAGAGAGTTTCGTTACGCTTATTTAGGCTTTGGATAAACCAATTAGCTTCTTGCATGTGTGATTTAATATATTGGGTGTCTTGTGGGTTAGTTGCTGATTGACACAGTGAACTATAAGTCTCGTTGATTTTAAGCTTAGGTACCGCTGCTGGGTTTAATTCGGCAACCCAAACCCCATTGCGCTTAACCACGGTAATATCTGGAATGATAAATTCATTTTTATCGGTGATAATTGAGTTACCAGGGCGAGGCTCTAAACTTGTAATCACGGCAAATGCTTTTTTGAGCTCAGGTTCTTTGATGCCTAATAGCTTTTGTAATTTGCGGTAGTCACGGGTTCCTAAAAGATCAATATGGTCTTCGATGATCTGTTTGGCTAATTGATTAGTTTTATCAGTCAGGTCGAATTGGTTGATTTGGATAAGCAAGCATTCTTTGATGGAACGAGCGGCCACCCCTACAGGGTCAAAATGCTGCACCAGCTTAAGTACTACTTCGATCTCATCCATTTCGGCATCTGGATATTCGAGTGTAACAGCTTGGAGTAAGCCCTCGTTCGTTTCTTGAAGGTAACCAGATTCATCGATGGCATCGATAATTACTTCGGCAATGTAACGATCGCGAGCTGTAAATGGAGAAACATTTAACTGCCATAAAAGATGTTCTTTAAGATCGTAGACAGTTTCCCCTTGGTACATTTCTCCTTCGCCATCAAAGCTACTTCTTGAAGCAGATTGTCCAGCAGAAAAGTTATCATTCCAAGTGTTGTCTTCAGCCGATGAAGTTGAGGCGTTAGTTGCGGAGCTATCGAAATCGGTACCATCACCAGAGTCACGGCTTTCAGCCATGGAGCCGGCCAAACCATAATCTTGTGGCATTGGCATGTCATTAGTTTCAGCGGTTGAAGCAGTGGCAGTAAGTGGAGTGGCAAATTGAGCATCGTCTGATGAAACGGTGCAATCGTTGTTGAACGGATTGAAGTCATCATCGGCTACTTGGCCCATGGTGGCGCGTTCTTCCATGGCATCTAAGGACTCAACGTGAGAATCTGACCCATTTTCATCAACTTCAAGTAAAGGATTTTTATCTAAGTTTTCTTGAATTTCAGCCTGCAATTCTGTGGTTGAAAGTTGCAAGAGTCGAATTGCCTGCTGAAGTTGAGGGGTCATGGCGAGCGTTTGGACCGCCGCGGTTCTTAAATTAAGTCCTGTTTTCATAAAAATGCCGTTATTATTTCTCTGCCTAAGATGTGGCATATGCCGATACGAATTGTTCTACATTTGTTCGATTATATAACGAAGTTTTCGCCTAAATACACCTTTCGTACCGTTTCATTTTGCAAAATTGTATCAGGGGCCCCATATGCAATCATATTGCCTTGGTTTACGATGTAGGCGCGTTGACAGACATCAAGAGTTTCTCGGACGTTATGGTCGGTGATGAGAACGCCGATGCCTCGATGGCTAAGCTGTTTAATAATTCCTTTAATTTCACCTACTGAAATTGGGTCAACCCCAGCAAATGGTTCATCTAAGAGAATGAATTGAGGATCGTTAGCTAAAGCGCGAGCTATTTCCACACGTCTACGTTCACCGCCAGAGAGACTCATCCCCGTGTTATTAGCAATATGCTCAATTCTAAATTCTTGCAGTAAGCTATGCATTTTATCTATACGATCTTGGCGAGATTTAATTTTATAGTTTAGTTCTAAAGCTCCATATAAATTCTCTTTGACGGAGAGCTTGCGCCAAATACTAGCTTCTTGAGGAAGATAACCAAGTCCTGCCATAGCGCGTTTATCCATAGGCTTATGGGTAATTTCATTATCGTCGATAAAGACTTTACCACCATCAACTTTAACGATGCCCACGATCATGTAGAACGATGTTGTTTTTCCGGCGCCATTTGGTCCTAAAAGACCAACAATTTCGCCACTATTTACTTCCATGCTAACGTCATTGACAACGACACGGGATTTATATTGTTTAAAAAGATGCTCTGCTCGTAATTGAACCATTTGGCTAAAGCTCTCCATGTGGTATGTAAAGGATCTTCCCTTAGGCCACGAAGTGTGAATTTACTTCTGAGGCTGTTTTTTATTATTCGGCTTAGAATCGTTAATTTGGGTCTTTAACTGTTCAGGAATAAATACAGTAGTTACACGATTTTGCGCATTTTGGCTAGTGCTCTTAGCTTCCATGCGTTCCTTTTGAATATTATAGGTGATGCTGTCCCCTGATAATCTAGAGTCCTCTTGTTGAATGACGGCATTCTTTTCAATCGTGATGGTTTGTTGAAGCGGATAGTATGATAACTCCTCGCCTTTAGCGTGAATCATGCGCCCATTTTCCATTTTTTGTTGGAAAGTTGCAGGATGGCCGGTCGCTAAAATTTGTTTAAGTTGCCCATCAGGCTGTTGCTTGATAAACACTTTATCTGCGTTGATGAGAATAGTGCCTTGGGTGATTACCACTTTTTCTAGAAAAGTAATTTCATTTTTGGCAATTTCGGCAATTTGCTTGTTGGAAGTTACGGAAATCTGTTCCTCAAAGTCACTTTGTAAGGCATGGGCTGGTAAAGCAAACCAGCCCATGGTGGCACACATTAGGCTACATGCTAGATTTCTTAGGCACATCATAGGTTGCATGACAGTTATCCTCTAATAAGTATTGTTGTGTTTCTAGATTACCAGTGACTTGGTTGCAAGTGTTGATTAATTGCTGTCCAGATAAGGTAATCTGTTCATTTGTTCTGATGTCTTGGGTGTTTAGATCATACTCGAGATAGCGAGCCGAAATATCGGTAACGACAGCATCAAGTTTTGTCGTATGACCAACTACGTTACCTCTTAGGTTAAGGTTATCATTGACGTTGGCAATGCCATATTCAGAAGTTATGGTCCACTTTTCAAGACTACCTTGATTAAGCTTAGTACCATCAATAGCAGCATTGGCTGTGCGTTTAGGGTCAAGTTCTGGAAAATAAGTCATATGGGGATTGACTAGATAACCTGTGGATAAATAATCGTAGTATTGTATTTCTGTAGCTGCAAGCTCACGGTACGGTTGCCCGAAACGGTTATATGTGGTGGCTTTCATATTGGTGGCCACGTAAGTTGGCACAGATTCCATGTATTCATCAAGGGGCTCATCGTCGTTTATAGTAACCCAATGATAAAACATATAAGCACAAAGAATAATGGAGAGAGCAAATACGAAGCGTAACATCAAATTGAAGCCCCCTTTAAACTAAGTGCTTGGTGGACTGTTAATAATAGGTCGCAAACCTCTCTAACCGCACCTTCGCCACCTTTTTGGGTACAGATATAATCAGCGGTAGCTTTGACTGTAGGATGCGCATCGCTAGGAGCAAAACCTAAAGCTACTGCGTTCATAACCGGAATGTCGATTACGTCATCACCAATATAAGCTGTTTCTGCAGCTGTAACTTTGGCTTTAGCCATAATTTGGTTTAAAACAGGGACTTTATCACCTGCCCCTTGAACAATAAACCTAGCTTTAAGGCTCTGCATTCTTGTTTCGACTATTTTTGATGAACGACCGGTAATAACCCCAAAGTCAATCCCAATGCGTGGCAAGGTTGCAATTCCAAAGCCGTCTTTAGCGTTAAAAGATTTAATTTCATCGCCTTGTTCAGTTAGATAAATTTTGCCGTCTGATAATACGCCATCGACATCGCTCAAAAGCAATTTAATATTAGCAAGTTTTTGCGCTAGTTGCGCGGAAATAGGACCATATGGAGTCACAATAGGATCGTTCGAAAAAGCCATTTTAAATAATACCCTTGTGCATCAAATCGACGGTGTTGAACGCACCAATTAAATGGTTGTCATCATCAATGACTAAGAGGCCGTTAATTTTGCGATCTGACATGATCTTGACAGCTTCAGCAGCCAAAATATCAGCTTTAACGGTAATGCAATTAGGTTTAATAACATCCGTTATAGGTCGAGAAAGCCAACATTCTTGGACGTTATTGATTGCTCGGCGTAGGTCACCATCGGTAAATACCCCGCGCAACTTTTGGTTGTCATCTGTAATGGCAACCATTCCAAGACCCTTGGAGTTCATTTCTAAGATAGCATCGCGTAGGAGAGCGGATTGATTAATGATAGGAAGCTCCGCACCTTTATGCATGATATCTTCAACTCTGGTTAAAAGTTTACGCCCAAGAGCGCCACCTGGGTGGCTCATAGCAAAATCTCTTTCGGTAAAACCACGAGCTTCAAGTAGAGTAACGGCTAAAGCATCGCCTAAAGCTAAGGTTGCAGTAGTGCTAGAGGTTGGCGCTAAATTCAAAGGACAAGCTTCACGTTCAACTCTAAATGTTAAATGTACATCTGAATATTTAGCTAAAGTACTGTGTTCATTACCACTCATGCCGATAATTTGAATTCCACGGCGTTTTATAATAGGGAGGATCGCGAGAATTTCAGCTGTTTCCCCAGAATTTGAGATGGCAATAATAAGGTCATTAGCGCTTATCATGCCAAGGTCCCCATGGCTTGCTTCGCCTGGGTGTAAGAAAAATGCGGGGGTACCGGTACTAGCCATGGTGGCTGCTATTTTGGAACCAATATGACCGGATTTACCCATGCCAGTAACGACGATCTTACCAGTACATTTAAGAATGCGGTTTATCGCTTCTGTAAAGTCATCATTGATATATTTTTTTAGGCCCTGCAGAGCTTCAATTTCAGCGTCAATAACGCCAATGCCGGTTTTTTTATAGTCGATCATTTTTTTTACTCAAAAATAAAAAAATTAATACATGAACCTTTGTGTAGGTTGCGTGTGGTACTTGCTTGATTAGGCTAAGTTGCTTGGTAACTAACGGTCATGACTTGTGGTCGTAAAAGGATAGTTAGGAAACAGCCTTTAATGGCAATCAATTTTTAAACAAGTATTTCCATGGAGCAGGAGGTGTTTCTAATTTTACCAAAATATGGTGGTTAATATAATGTAATGTTTGCAGTAATGGGGTATTTAGGTAAAATTTACGATACGGTAAAAACTAATTTTGCCTGATACTGTGTTAATATCTGTTTAAATTTGCGTTTAGTTAAACTGAACCATCCAAATTATTTTTGGTCTTTAAATATATCAGTATAACCAATTAAACAAACGTCGATGTCTTGAACCTATGCGTCATGATGTTGCGAAGTCTCTTTTGGTTGTATATTTGTGATTATTGTGATTATCTAGAATTCTAGGTGTTAATTTAAATTTCAGCTAGATTCTGTAATCTTTGATTAAACGGTTAAGCTACAAGTCGATGAAAGATATTAGGTTAATCTTACTGTCCTGGGGGACATATGCCAAATTTGGTAGAAGTTAATAATGTTTCTTTTGCCTACAATGAAAGTCGCATTATTTATGACAATGTTAGCCTTAAGTTTCCACGTGGCAAGATTACTGCGATCTTAGGCCCAAGCGGTACTGGAAAGACCACCATGCTTAAAATTGTGGGTGGACAACTAAAACCAACTTCGGGACATGTTTTGTTTGATGGGGTCGATGTTCATGCGTTGAATCGTAGTGATCTCTACGATTTACGTAAAAGGATGAGTATGTTATTCCAAAGTGGAGCGCTTTTTACAGACATGAATGTCTTCGAAAATGTAGCTTTTCCGATTAGAGAACATACAAGATTGCCGGAAGAACTTGTTCGCACCATGGTGCTAATGAAATTAGAAGCAGTGGGACTTCGTGGGGCTGCTCAGTTAATGCCGCAGGAACTTTCTGGAGGGATGGCGCGTAGAGCCGCTTTAGCTAGATCAATAGCTCTTGAACCTGAACTCATCATGTATGACGAACCTTTTGTCGGTCAAGACCCTATTACAATGGCGGTTTTAGTGCGCTTAATAAAAACTTTAAATGACAATCTTGGTTTAACGTCAGTTATTGTGACGCATGACGTCACAGAAGTTTTCCACATTGCAGATTATGCTTATATCTTAGCAGGTGGGCGCATAATTGGTGCGGGGACCCCTGATGAGTTACGTACTTCAGTTGATCCGCGGATTAAACAGTTTATAAATGGTGAATTTGACGGCCCGGTTCCGTTTCACTATGCCTCGGAGGTGCCTTATATTCAGGAACTATAGTTCGCTTTAGTTTTAAAATGTGTGGCCGTATTTGCATGACCATTTGGTTTTGAGTCATGAAAAAGTTGAGCATGTTTTAGCTGATTATAAGAATAAAGGTATCGTTTTTTTAGGGATTTATAGTGATTAATTTAATTAATAATTTAGGAAAGTGGGGAATTCATAAGCTCACAGCTACAGGTAGAGCTACTATAATGTTGTTCTATGCTTTGGTGGGCAAACCTGAATTTCGTAAAAACTTTCCACAGCTAAGAAAGCAAATCTATGTTGTGGGCGTGCAATCTGTAAGTATTATTGTGGTTTCCGGTATGTTTATTGGGATGGTATTGGGGCTACAAGGCTTTAACGTTCTAGTGGATTTTATGGCGGAAGGGGCCCTAGGTCAGTTAGTTTCATTATCTATTATTCGTGAATTGGGACCAGTAGTGGCCGCGCTTCTTTTTGCGGGGCGCGCAGGTTCCGCCCTTACTGCGGAAATTGGCCTCAAAAAAGCCACTGAACAATTAACTTCACTCGAAATGATGGCTGTTGACCCGTTACGTCGTGTTATTGCACCGAGATTTTGGGCAGGCGTGATTTCTTTACCTATTTTAACGCTTATCTTTACTTTAGTAGGCATCTATGGGGGCAAGCTTGTAGGTGTAGATTGGCTAGGGGTTGATGACGGGATCTTTTGGAGTGGCATGAGAAACTCCATCGATGTTTGGGACGACTTAGGCATGTGCGTTATTAAGAGCATCGTTTTTGCGGTGGTAGTTACTTGGATCTCCCTTTTTAATGGGTATGATCTAATTCCAACATCGGAAGGCATTAGTAGAGCGACTACTAATACTGTAGTGCAGTCTTCTTTAGCTATTTTAGGTCTTGATTTTGTGTTAACAGCCGTTATGTTTTAGCTGTTAATTTGGTAATGGGAAACTTATAAAGTGAAATTTAATAAAGTTGAATTTTTAGTAGGCTGTTTTGTGATGGCAGGTTTGGTATGTGCTGTGGTCCTAGCGCTCAATGTTGCGGGCCTAACCCTAAGTTCATTTGACAAAAACACCTATAAAGTTACCGCTTCATTTGATAATGTTGGTTCTTTAAAACTTAGAGCTCCAGTTAAGATTGGCGGGGTTGTTATTGGTCGCGTTACCTCAATTGAAGTTGATCCTGAAAAATTAGTTCCTGTGGTTACCATGGAAATCAATACCAAATTCGATAAATTATCAAGTGAATCTAAAGCGTCCATTTTGACTGCAGGTTTGATAGGGGAACAGTATATTGGGGTTACGCCTGGATTTTATGATGAAGAAATGGGGAGCACCTATTTAAAGGACGGTGATGCCTTTACTGATACAGGTTCTGCTATTGTGCTTGAGGATCTTATCGGGAAGTTTCTTTATAGCGTAGGTGGCGATAAGAGCGAAGACAAAAAATTAGATGCTCAAGCTCCAAGTGCGCAAGAGTAAATTATTGTGTGACAATAGTTTGCTAGTTCAAAATAAGATTTAATCAACAATTTGGCTTAGTTTAAACTGTCGATTACAAATGGTTTAAGCTATATGTGAATTTAGCAACGTAGGTTACCTTCGGAAAATAAACGTTTGAGCCAAACGTATAACATATATCGTTTGGCTTGACTAACTAAAGGTGTTTATAAATTACTTTGTAAATACCAACACAACAACGGGATTATAAGTATATGAAGACTTTTATTTGTACTATTTTGTGGTCAGCTTGTATGGCTTTCACTGTACCTGTTATGGCGGCTACTTCTGACAATGCGACCGGGGTTAGCACTTTAGCAGAAATAAATGATCATGACCCATATGTGCTTATCAGCCAACTTGCAGAAAGAACATTTGCGCGCCTTAAGGCGGAAAAAGCCACGATGACTACTATGAAGGCTCGCCAAATTATAAATGAAGAATTATTACCTTATATTGACAAGAAATATGCGTCATATAAGGTCATGGGGCCAAATCTACGTAATACTACTAAAGAACAAAAAGAAAAGTTTACTGAGGCTTTTACTAGTTACATTGTGGCAACATATGCCGATGCACTCAAAAAGTACAATGATCAAGCTGTATCCGTAGAAGCTGCTAAACTAATTGATCCACAAGCTACTGTGTTACCAGTTAAGGTTACCGTTCAGCTAGCACCAACAGAAACTGCGGAAATTATTTTTAAGATGCGCCTTAACAAGAAGACCGGTAGCTGGAAAGCATACGATATGGTCGCAGAAGGTATTAGTTTATTAAGTGCTAAGCAATCTGAATTAACAGGTTTAATTAGAGAAAAAGGCATTGATAGCGTAACTGCTACCTTGCACCAACACGTAGCAGATACAGCAGGAAAATAAATTCTATGAAGCTTGAAGGGGTGTTAGATGCAACTGCGGTTTGCCAGTTGTGGGCCCAAAGAGAAACGATCTTTAAGGAAACAGAATTGGATTTAGCGGGAGTAGAACAGATTACTTCAGCTGGTATTGCTCTTTTAGTCAAATGGGGTAAGGCCGCCGAGCAGTCTGGGAAAACCTTAACTTTACTCCACGTTCCCGTTGCAACCAAACATGCGTTAATGCTATTTGGGGTTGAAACGCTCTTTAAGCTTAAAGATTGATTAGCTAGTAAAATTTAGGTGCTTGTTTAGATCTAATTACAGGTTATGGTTTTAATTAGATCAGCATTATATTGTTTAGTCCCGTTCTCGCGACTTGATAAGAGGGCGGGATTTTGTTTAGAAGCTTGTTTTACGTCGTTGTAGCGCCGATTTACTTATATTGAGTTTTGGGTTAAACGTGGTTAAAATGAGCGCAGTTTATTGTTAGTACGCAGGAAAATCGGAAGATGCAAAAGTTCAGAATCCAAGGTGGTGGGGCCTTGATTGGTGATGTTAGAATCTCAGGCGCTAAAAACGCAGCGTTGCCAATTATTTTTGCCACAATGCTGACAGATGAACCGGTAATTTTGCACAACGTGCCTAAATTGAAAGATGTGCAAACCTCTTTTAAGTTGCTCGAAATTTCTGGTAAAAAGGTGCAAGATCTAGGGAATTCAAGCTACGAAATTACAGGTAGTGTGTCTAATCATGAAGCACCTTATGAACTTGTAAAGACCATGCGAGCATCAATTTTAGCTTTAGGTCCTTTGACCGCTAAAATGGGCGCGGCTGATGTTTCCTTACCTGGTGGTTGTGCCATCGGGGCTCGTCCTGTGAATTTGCATATTCATGGCTTAGAGCAGATGGGGGCGGTAATCAATATCGAAAAAGGCTACATTAAATCTAGAGTTGATAATCGTTTAGTCGGCACTTCCATGTACCTAGACATGGTTTCGGTAACAGGTACTGAAAACCTTGTTTCTGCAGCCGTATTAGCGTATGGCACTACAGTTTTTCAAAATGCGGCTATGGAGCCTGAAGTTGTAGATCTCGTTAGATTTTTACGTGTTCTTGGGGCGGAAATTGAAGGTGAAGGCACTGCACAAATCACAGTTCATGGTAAAGAAAAACTCCATGGTGGTGAATACTCTGTGCAGCCGGACCGCATTGAAACTGGTACTTTCTTAGTGGCAGCTGCGGTATCACATGGTTGTATTACTTGTCATAAGACTGAACCTGATAATATGCGTGCGGTTTTGGCCAAACTTGAAGAAGCTGGGGCTGAAGTTACTTGGGGTGAAGACTGGATTAAATTAGATATGCGTGATCGCGAACTTAAACCAGTAAATATCACTACCGCTCCATACCCTGCTTTCCCAACTGATATGCAGGCTCAATTTACTCTTTTAAATGCTGTGGCTAAAGGTATTGGGACAGTTACAGAAAATATTTTTGAAAACAGATTTATGCATGTGCCTGAATTAAACCGTATGGGCGCAAATATTGAATTGCAAAACAACACCGCAATTTGTCGCGATTGTAGCGGTTTAAGTGGGGCTCAAGTTATGGCAACAGACTTAAGAGCTAGTGCGTCACTTGTGATTGCAGGTTTGATTGCTAGTGGGGAAACAATTGTCGATCGTATCTATCACATGGATAGAGGTTACGAAGACATTGAACTTAAGTTTAGAAATCTTGGTGGCAAGATTGAGCGCTTAGACAACTAGCTAATGAGTTAAGCTAACTTGATTGAGTAAGCTTTAATGTAATTTTTTAATAAAAGATTAGGCGGGGAATGACGAGTTCCCCGTCGTTGTTATCACAAAATGATTCTTGTTTATGTTGGCTTTGGATTGACATAAATATGCCATATCAAAAGAAGGTTTTTATGAGCTTTAATTTGGAAAAATATAATACGTTTGGGTTAGAAGTTAAAGCCGCTTTCGGTTTTGTGCTTAATGATATGGCGATGTTGCCTTTAATCCTCAAAAAAATCTCGGAATCTCAGCATGGCTTTATCGTGCTTGGTGGGGGTTCTGATGTACTTTTTCAGGAGGACTATGCTGGCGTAGTGGTTATTAACCGTTTAAAAGGCATGCAATTTGAAGAAGATGCTAATTTTTTCTACGTTAGAGCCGAAGGCGGGGAAGTATTTCATGAAGTTATTGAAACATGCATGAAACGTGGGGTTTACGGTCTTGAAGGGTTAGCTTTGATTCCAGGAACTGTAGGAGCGGCACCAATCCAGAATGTTGGGGCGTATGGTAGTACATTCTCCGATTTTTGTCGTTACGTTGAAGTTATGGATCTTAAAAATGGCAAGCTTGAACGCATCAAGAGCCAAGATTGTGCTTTTGGGTATCGCGATAGCATTTTTAAACGCCCTGAAAACAAAAACCGCTACATAGTGACTGCCGTTGGTTTAGAAATCCCTAAAACTTGGAATCCAAAGCGTGATTATGCGGCGTTAAAGGCTTTTGATACTTCTACTCCAGAAAAGCTCTTTGCGGCAGTTTGTGCCGTGCGTAGTTCAAAATTACCAGATCCAAAAGTTTTAGGTAATGCTGGTAGTTTCTTTAAAAATCCTGTGGTATCACTAGAAAAGTTGAAAGAAATTCAACATGAATTTACTGATGTGCCAAATTACCCAGTGGATACTGAAGGTTTGTGTAAGCTCGCAGCGGGTTGGCTTATTGAAAAAGCCGGGTGTCGTGGTATTAGATTAGGGCAGGCTGGTACCTACGAAAGACAAGCTTTGGTCATTGTTAATCATGGTGGGGCTAAAGCCGGTGAAATTGTTGATATGGCCAAGCATGTAATCAAAAAAGTCCAAGAAAAATTTGGTATTAAATTGGAACCAGAAGTACGAATTTTTGGGAGAACTGGTGAATGCTCACTTTAAGTGATGATTTTTATTATCAGCTCTCCGAGCAAGACAAATTGCTACTTAAGCTTCTAGCGGATTCTAAATTTCATGTAGGGATTGATTTAGGGGCTAAGCTTGGAGTATCAAAAACTTCGGTGTCTAATGCTATCTCACGCTTGAAAAAAGCAGGTTTAGAAATAGATTCCGTAAAAAATTCAGGTTACCGTCTCTGTTTTGTTCCTGAATTTTTGCAAGGAGACCGTATTGCAAAAATTTCAGGTCACGAAGCTTATGCTTTTACTACCGTGGATTCTACTAATAATATAGTTCTTAAACATCCTGAGCTTGATGATGGGGCTGTAATCGCCGCTGATTTCCAAAATGGGGGGCGAGGGCGCTGTGGACGACGCTTTTTAAGTAGTTGTGGCACCCAAGTGCTCTTTACCTACGTGGCACGTTTTGATTCTTTAGAAAAGATGCAGGGTTTAAGTGTACTAGTTGGCATTAGCACAGCTCGTGTTTTAGAAAACATGGGTGTAAAAAATGTGCAACTTAAGTGGCCAAATGATCTTTATATCGGACAGTGGAAACTTGGTGGCATATTAATAGAATCGCTCATGAAAAAAGATAATATCTTTGTAGCTATAGGCATTGGAATTAATGTGTCATGTCACTTAAAAGAATTATTAGGCGATACTATTGGCCAGGCCTATACTTCTATTGAGTATGCTTCAGGTTTTAAATTAAATAGAGATGAACTAATAGGGCGTATTGCGGCGGAGTTAACGCAAGATCTTGTGCGTTTTAAAGAAAGTGGCCTCAGCTCCTTTATGCCCGAATTTGAAGAACGGGCCTTATATCTAGGTTCAAATGTTAATTTGATTAATGATAGTAAAACCTTAACAGGTATTTATAAGGGGATTTCCGAACGGGGAGCCTTGCTACTCAAAATTGGGCGACGCACCGAAACTATATTATGTGGCGATATGTCGTTGCGTCCGGTTAAGGAAATTCACGAATTATGTGGGCCTCTTGACGCCCCTAAACGCCCCTTATAGGGTTGATATAATAATGTCGGTTCGTAATGGAACTACCTTGTTTGAAAGAAAGTTCACTCAAAGCTCTTTAGATTTCTTAGGTTAGGCTTCTAACTGGTACAAACTTGTATAGAGTGTAGTAGAACCATTTACTTCTCGGATTTTGAAGCTAAAAGTGGATTTAGCTTGAATTAGGGACAAACGCCTCCATTGGAGGTGTTTGTGTTTGATATGTAAAAGGGGGCTTTCCCGAGTTTAGCTGTTCCTAACTAAAAATTTACCACCCAAACCAATCGCAAAGGC
>OIZS01000056.1_pt1 | contig 69947 bp, 54 predicted proteins | sample 1588641 | NCBI WGS metagenome assembly OIZS01 (sample SAMN03283240) | human gut metagenome | biome: human-associated habitat; material: feces | host: Homo sapiens | place: Peru | collected 2012
TGTCATAGTTATGACGCAATGCAAAAGACTGAAGATTTTCTATTGCTTGCGCACTTGCCACTTCCAACTTATCAATATAGCCATTCTCCTGCTCAATAACGCCAAGCATAGACGACACTAAGAGAACACTTTGCATGGAAGTTTTGAACACATTAAGTACAGAACCTTCCTTCAATTCATAAGAAATCGTAGGGCGGTCTATACGTTTCTTCCTGTCTGGATATAACAAATTCTCCACCTCATCGAGCAAGAATCGTATCTGCCCGATGTCAAAGTTGGCAGGAGAAAGTGGAGCATCCCCATTCTTGCCAATTATTCTTAGTGAAATCTCATTCTTATCCATAACCTCTGCAAATATAATATATTTTATGCAATGAAGATTTTTAACGTGTCTTTTTAGAATATTTATTTTTTGGCATCAAGTCTGCCGAGCCGTCAATCTCACTAAATTTAATGAATTTATATTGTTGATACCCAATTTATGGCCTTCACCTCTGCATAGGCTCTTTTGCGACTGCCAACATATTTTGAGTTAGTGAAAAATCGACTCCATGAGCCAATGCTTTTGTATATACGCTATGCTTTACAGGGTTTCAATCCTTCAAGGCTACGACTTCATCTGCTGACAAGCCTGTCATCTCAGTGATTACATCTATGCCTATGCCTTTTCTGAGCATTTTCCTTGCTACCTCGGCACGTTCTTCTGCACGTCCCTCTGCACGTCCCTCTGCTCGGCCTTCTGCGTATTTCTTCTTTTCCGCCGTCTTTATGGCGTTAACGATGTCGCGGTAGGCGTTAACGCTGTCCTCATACGACTTCAGCTCCTGGGGGTTGAACTTGGATATCTCGGCTTGCTCGAACAGGCGAGTGAAGACGCGCTCCTGGAGGGCCGCAGGGCGGGACATGAGGCGAGAGAGGTTCTTCAGCACGAACATCCACTTGTCGTACATCGTGACAAGCTCGTCCTCGCTTTTGTTGAACTTAGGTATCTCTACATATATGTAAGTCAGCTTGTCGTAGAACACCTCGTGGGTGTCTACCTCCATGAGCTTAACCTCATGGTGCCAGCGGCGGGCGTTCTCTTCACCCTCGGCAAAGTTGAAGTTCAAGAGGCCGATGGTGTAGACAGAGTTCAGGTGGAAGTCCCAGTCGCCGCCACGCTGTGCCTGCTCGCGGATGGGAAACGTGGAATAATATATCGTGCGGTCCTTGAAGAACTCCTGGTACACGTTCTGCATCTCCACGATGAACTTCTCGCCACGCTCGTTGGTGCAATACACGTCGAAGATGGCACGGCGAGCGTCGGAGCGGTCGCCGAGGTGCTCGGAGTTGAGGTAGGTGATGTCGCGCACCGTCTGCTCGCCGTGGAACAGGGCGTTGAGGAAACTCACGAGCAGCTCCTTATTGAACTCGGAACCGAAGAGCCGCTTGAAACCGAAATCGGTATGGGGGTTTATGTATCGTTCTGTCATATGTGGGGCGATTTATATGGTTTGCCACGCAAATATACTAAACTTGCTTGGATGTAGCAATTAAAAAGATGGGAAATGTCTCATTTTTCGAGCGCCACTGATGTCTTACTATTATATCCGTGATATCCGTGTTATCCGTGTTCGATAAAAACAACCCTCGCTTTCCTTGTCTGAACACGGGCATCACGAGACCAGCTTGGACGCCAAAAGTCCTTACCTGAAGCACATCCAGTTGATAATCAACCAGATATGCATTCATATAAGTTATTATTATGGCAAAGATAAGAAAAAAAGTTCAGAATGGCAAGTTTTTCCCGGTGTTTTTCTCACAGCTCTCGCACCGCCATGTCGCGCTCGCCCACGCTCAGGAAGTGGCGGTTGCGATGGCGCTTGGTATAGCTCACGTGGAGCCATCGCGCCCTGGAGTCGTGGAGCGGCTCCACGAGCACCTGGTCGAAGTCGAGCCCCTTGACGAACCTCACGGCGTCGCGCCAGTCGGCGAAGGTGGAGAGCAAGATGTCGGCGGCCTCGCCACGCATGTGCTGCGAGTTCATCACGCCGCCCACGGCGTTGTTGAGCCGGCGGCAGCGATAGCCCGAGGAGATGTATATGGCGCCGAAGCGATGGCGCAGGGGTTCGAGTATGTTCTCGCAGAGCGCGCGCAGCGCGTCCACCTCCTCCTTGCCTGGGGTGTTGTCGATGCCCTTGTCGGTGGCCACGCCCGACCGCGTGAACTCTATCAGGCGGAAATGGGGCGAGAGCCAAGTGGTGCGAGGGTCAAGCTTGTCGAGAGCCTCTATGGTGTTGTTGATATCGTTGATGTTTGTCGTTGTAGTGTTTTCCATGTTCTTGAAATTGTTTTGCTAAGTTGTTTACATTTATCGTGAATAGGCAGTAGCCGGCCGGCTCACAGCGTCTTGGCGGCCTCGCCGAGGGCCTCTCTCACCCTGACTGCCAATGGCGGTTGCCGCGTCACCCTGTTGCGTATGCGGTAGACCACCGACGACACACGGCGTGGAGGCACCATGCCCATCACGCGAAACAGGTCGCGGCATAGCGCCACGCGGGTCGCAGCTCCGCCATGGCCATCGGTCAGCACGCGAGCCTCAGCCGCGCGAGCCACGAGTTCCACCAGGCATCGCTTGCTGCCGCGCCACCTCACGCTGCCCGCCGGGAGCCTCACCAGTCGCGCCACCACGGCCGCAGCGTCAAGAGCGACAGGGTCAGGAGCGCCATATAAACTGTCGCCATACTCACTGCTGTCAAAATGGAGGTCGTCATGGTTGGAGCCGTAAAAAATGTTGGTTGACATGTTATCGTTCATCATTGTCTGCTTTCTTGTTGTTCCTCTTCCTTGTTTTTGAAATTCATTCTTTTGTCGTAAGCTTACGTCGGCAAAAGTAGGAAGGAAATGGTAAACGTGCAAGAAAAATTGATGAAAAGGGGTTGTTTTGCCCTTCGCTTTGAAATGACATTTCAAAACAGTATCTTTGACATGCACCGTGCTACCACGTCAATTGTAAAATATTATTGTCAAAATTTAACACTTGGCAACTGGTGCATTTAGAGCGGGAAAACGGCTTCGATGTGCCCCTTTGCAGCACCGTCAGCGACTTTTTTGCCATGTTTTGTTACCGTTACGGTGTAATCGCGTCGCCGTTACACTGTAATGGCAACGCGATTACACCGTAACGGCAACGCGATTACACCGTAACGGCGGCGCGATTACACCGTAACGGCAACACCATTTTAGCGAATTCGCGACACCGAAAAACCGTTACAAACACAATTCCTTGATAATCAATGGTTTACCAAAACAGCCCATAATCGCGTTTTTTTCGACCAAGCGACGGCTCGGTTGAAAAAAATCGATTCTCAGACGACCATTTGTAAAATATTATTATCCACAAAAAAATGTGCGACCGATAAATACCCGCACGATTCTTTTCAAAGGTTGGGACATTGTTTGTGGGCCGGCACAAGACCGGCCCTGCAAAGCTACGGCTTCCAGACATACGCGTGGCCGCCCCCTACCCGTGGCACAATGTGCCACTCATGTTTTCACGATGGTCAGAGCCGGGCCTTGAGCAGTTCCGGCAAGAGGCGGGTCTCGTCGGCCACGGGCACGCCAGCGGCCTCCAGCGCCTTTATCTTGCCCTCTGCCGAGCCTGAGCCGCCGGAGATGATGGCGCCGGCATGGCCCATCTGCTTGCCCGGAGGAGCCTGGCGCCCGGAGATGAACACCGCCACGGGCTTGGTGACGTGGGCCTTGATAAACTCCGCGGCACGCTCCTCGGCGTCGCCGCCTATCTCGCCAATCATGGCTATGGAGTCAGTCTCGGGATCGTCTTGGAACATCTGCAGCAAGTCCTCGAAGTAGAGGCCCACCACGGGGTCGCCACCCACGCCCACTGCCGTGGAGATGCCGAGTCCGCTCTCCACGAGGTCGTAGACCACCTCATAGGTCAGCGTGCCGCTGCGCGAGATGACGCCAGTGTGGCCCTGCTTGAACACGCCCGTGGGCATGATGCCGACCATCGACTTGCCCGGGGAGATAAGGCCGGGGCAGTTGGGGCCGATTACCTTCACGCCCTTCACGCGGGCATAGTTTTGCGCCTCCACGGCGTCGAGCACGGGTACGCCCTCGGTGATGCACACCACGAGCTTCACGCCACCGTCTATGGCCTCGAGCATGGCATCCTTGGCAAACGGTGCCGGCACGAAAATGATCGACGTGTCGGCGCCCGTGGCAGCCACGGCCTCCTTCACGGTGTTGAACACCGGTATGCCGTCGACCTGCTGGCCGCCCTTGCCGGGCGACGTGCCGCCCACCACCTGTGTGCCATACTCCTTCATCTTGGCAGCGTGGAAACTGCCGTCACGCCCGGTAATGCCCTGGACGATGACCTTCGTATTGTTGTCTATTAGTACGCTCATTTGTCTTGTTCAATTAGCTTCGTTGAATATATCCTTGTAGCATGTGTGCCTCTCTCGTCCGCGTCACCTGGCGTTGGAAATCTCCACGGCCTTGTGGCCGGCGTCGGCCATCGACGTGGCCACGTTGAAGTGGGTGCCCTTGAGAATCTCGCGGCCCTCGGCCTCGTTGGTTCCCGTGAGACGGATCACGATTGGGATGTCGGTGCCCACCACCTTCAGCGCCTCAAGCAAGCCCTTGGCCACGTCGTCGCAACGCGTGATGCCTCCGAAGATGTTGATGAGTATGGTGTTGACGTGCTTGTCGGAGATGAGGAGCTTCATGGCCTCCACGATCTTCTCCGGGTTCGACGATCCGCCGATGTCGAGGAAGTTGGCAGGCTCACCGCCATAGAGCTTTATCATGTCCATGGTGGCCATGGCGAGTCCGGCTCCGTTGACCATGCAGCCTATCTTTCCCCCGAGGTTGACATAGCTGAAGCCGTGCTCCTTGGCCCACTGTTCCTTCTTCTCGTCCTCGTCGGGCTCAAAACACTCCTTCACGTCGTCGTGGCGGAAGAGGGCGTTGTTGTCGAACGTCATCTTGGCGTCGATGGCCCGAAGCGTGCCGTCCTTCAGCAAGACGAGGGGGTTTATCTCCACGAGCGACGCGTCTTTCTCGACGAAGAGCTTGTAGAGGGCCTTGAACATCTTGGCCGCCTGCCTCACCTGCGCCTTGTCGTCGAAGAGCTTCCATGCCGCCTCGTTGGCCTTGAAGTCGGCCATGCCTATCGTGGGGTCGATGATGATCTTCTCTATCTTCTCCGGGGTCTCGCGCGCCACCTGCTCTATGTCCATGCCTCCAGAGCGCGAGAGCATCATCATCGGGCATTTCGACTTGCGGTCCACGAGTATCGACACGTAATACTCCGCCGCTATGTCCACGGCCTCTGACACGAGCACCCTGTCCACTGTATATCCCTTTATCGTCATGCCGAGAATGGCGTTGGCCTTCTCGCGTATCTCCTCCTCGCTTGAGCCGAGCTTCACGCCGCCAGCCTTGCCACGGCCACCGGTGTGCACTTGCGCCTTCACCACGGCCTTGCCACCGCCCAAGGCGCGGTATGCCTCCACGGCCTCGTCGGCGGTGCGGCAAAGATAATGCCGGTCTACTGGCACGCCATACTTCTCGAAGAAGCCCTTGGCTTGATATTCGTGTACTTTCATGTGTTTAAGTTTATGATTTTAAAGATTGACTATCATGTTCACCTTCGCAAAGATTAAAGTCTTCTTATCACCCCTCAATGGGTTAGATATAGGCTACGTCGTGGCAAAGTTAGACAAAAATAAGCAAAAACGTCGGTTTTTGTTTGGTTGTTTTATATAAAAAGTTTACCTTTGCACCATATTTAGGAAATGCGCATGCTTGACGTGCGCTCCGAGGTGTAACCGATTGTCGTATGGTGTAATGGTAGCACAACAGGTTTTGGTTCTGTTTGTCGTGGTTCGAATCCGCGTACGACAACAAGAAAAGGACTTCCGCTCGTGAGCGAAAGTCCTTTTCTCGTTTCATTCAATCAGAGCGACAGGAGATAGATATCTCATATCTTAAATGAATAAAAGTCGATAATAAAAGTATAGGGCATTCCCTTAGAGACGAGAATGCCCTATTGCTAAGAGACTCCTAAGAAATTACTTCTTTGGACCGGCTCCCCATGCAGGAGCGTTCTTGTCGTACCATACTCGCTCGTCCTGGAGCTTCTGTGCCTCGTTGCCGATGGTGAATCCCTGAGCCTTGTAAGCCTCAAGTGTGAGGTCACGCATCTGGTCGTCCTTGCCGGGCTCGGTGAACGTGGCGCGGCGAGGAATAGGATAGTCTGAGCCGTCTTCCTTCCAGTTCTCGTATGGGAGAATGGTGGAGTTCTTCATCGGTACGCCCGAGCGACGCATGGTGACATACATTTCTTGTGGTTGGAAGATGAAGGCGATGTGCATCTGGAGGTAAATCTTCTCCAGCGCATGAGCGTCGTCCCATTTGTAGGCATCGTGTCTCATCATGTTGTCGATCTCGCCGTCCTTGAGGGCAATGAGTGCCTCGTTGGGGTCATACTTCTCCGCATAGTAAGGAATGACGTTCAGTCCGGCAATCTTGTCCCACTCTGTGACGGAGTTTCTCACACCAGCCTCATAGTACTGCTTTGCGTTGCCGCTGATGACACCGAGCTGCGAGAGTTCGGCAAGGTAGAGGTTGACCTCACCCGATGACATGTAGAGCGCGTAGAATGGGCGATCTTCCTTGTCCTGCACCACAGCTCCATCCGGTTTGGTGGGATATGTATAGTCCAATGTGCCATTAAAGAGCTCGAGCTGCATGCCGCACGTTGCGCTGTAGTATTTCTCCTTGCCGTTGAGTTTCAACTTCAGCCACTTGCTTTGCTTGTCGTAGTACTGCTCCCACTTTTTGTTTTCGCTGGCATTGATCTGTACTGGCAGTCCTATGTAGCGAATCCATGGTTCGCCTGCACCCTTCCACGCCTTGAAGGTCTTCTTGCCCGAGGCATCGGTGGTGTACTCCACGTTCTTGGCTATGTAGTCCGGCAGCTCTTGTCCGGCATCGAAGTAAGCCTGCACGACCTCTGAGTTGAAGTCGTTTTTCTCGAAGAAGAAGCGCACACGCGGATCACGGTTGTCCACGAGGAAGTTGATGAGGTTGTAGTTGGCTGTTCCGGGAGTTATATTCTCCTGACTATGATACCACTCTGAACCCTGGTTGTAGATGAAGTCGTCATCGACTGACGTCATGAGTCCAGCCTTGTTGGCCACAGCCTCTTGTGCTATGGTCTTAGCCTTGGCAGGGTCTGCATTAAGCAGACGTACGGCGAGCTTGAGTTTGAGCGAGTTGGCGAACTTTGCCCACTTTGCCACATCGCCCTTGTAGACGAAGTCCTGGTTGCCGAGCGAAACCTGGCTGATGGTCTTGCCGTTGACCACCACATCGTTGGTGAGGTCATCGGTGGCCTTCTTCAGTTCGTCGTAGAACTGGTTGAAGAGCTTTTCTTGGGTGTCATACTTTGGTTTGAGTGTCCCGCCGTAGCGTGCGCGGTAAGCCTCACTGTAGCACATGGAACCGTAGAAGTCGGTGTCCGTTATGCCCATGTAGACCACCAGTGCCTGCATCATGGCGTGGATGCGCGTGTATGTAGCGGCTGTTTCCTCATCTTTGAGGCTCATCTGGTTCTCTATCTCGAGCAGCTGTAGCAGAGGCTTCTTCACCATGCCGCCTCCAGAGGAGAGGTCGGGCATGTTGAGACGGTTGGTATTGCTGCCGCCCGTCACTTGGCCATACTTGCACATTGCCGAGTAGTCGTAGAACCATGCCCAATACTCTGACGGCTTGAACTCTTGCAGGCCAGTGGTGAAGAGGTATCTTATGTCGGGGGTTGTCACCACCGACGGGTCTGTGTTGATCTTGGCAAGTTCCGTGTCGCTGCATCCTGTGGTCATGCACAGCGCGCTGGCGACAAGACCCGCGTAAATATATTTATTGATTTTCATTGTGATACGCTTTTAAGTGATACACTTTAATTTGTTAGAAGCTCGCGTTGATAGTGAACATGAAGTTGGCCGTATACGGGTTGAACGAGCGGATACGGAACTCTCCGGCGCGGTTGCCTCGCACTGACTCTGGGTTGATATTGTTCTCGAGCGAGTTGTAGAGATAACCGAGGTTGCGGGCGGAGAACGAGACGTTCAGTCCCTGTGCACCCACCTTCTTGGCCCATGTGTTTGGCAGCTTGTAGCCAAGAGAAATCTCACGCAGGGCAATATAGTTGAGTGTCTGGAACCAGCAATCGTTGAGGACACCTACGCCCCAGTCGGTCATGTAGTACCAGTAGGTACCTGCGTGTGCCGGCTCGAGCCATCCCTTCTGCACTGCCTCGGCATAGCTCACGCCACTCATGTCGCGTGTCACGCCGTCGGCGCATGCTATAGATGTTCCCTGTGCGAACACGCCCTCGGGAATGACACCGTCGTGGTATGTGATGCCGTAGCTGTCAGACTGAGAGCCGTCGGCGTTGAGCCACTTTGAGGTCCAGGTGATACCGCCGTGAGCCTCGTCGCGATATTTAAGCGAGCTCTTGGTGTTACCGTTGCCCGTGCCGTAACGGTTGGCGTATGACGCCACCTTGCCGCCGAAACGACAGTCGAGTGCCACGTGGAGCGATAGATCCTTCCAGCGGAGGGTAGACTGCACAGAACCGAGGAAATCGGGCTGTGAAGAGCCAACTACCTCAACCTGTCCACTGCGCTTCTGGTAGCCTATGCGGTCGTAGTCGTCCCAGTCGAGCAGAATGTTGCCGTTGTCGTCGCGTGCGGGCGCGATGTCGCTCATGAGCAGACCGTACTCACCGCCAACCTTTGCCACAGAGCCTATGCGATAGTCGTAGGCACTGACCTGTCCCTGAAGGGCAAGATAATCTACGCCGGGGTAGAGGGAGACAATCTTGCTGCGGTTGCGGGTGTAGGTGAAGTCAAGATCCCACTCCCAGTCACCATGCTGGATAGGCACAGTGTTGAGGGCGATCTCTATACCGGCATTCTGGATGTTACCGGCATTGATGATCTTTGAGTCGATGCCCGACACGCCAGGAGTGGCGATGGACATAATCTGGTTCTTGGTGTTCTCCTTATAATATGTGAAGTCGAGACCGATGCGGTTGTTGAGCACACGGAAGTCGAGACCCACCTCCCACGAGTTCTTGCGCTCTGGCTTCAGGTCTTGAGCGTAGACAGACGAAGAAGAGAAGGAGTTTGTATAAATCTTGCCGTTGGCTGTGGTGATGTTGCCTACGCTGAAGCCCTGGTTGATGCTGTATGGGTCGAGGTCGTTACCCACCTGAGCCCATGAAGCGCGGAGCTTGGCGAAGGAAATCCACTTAGGCAGGTCTTTTCTGAATGTCTCGGAGATGAGCCATGAGCCCGACACTGATGGATAGAAATAAGAGTAGTTGCCGGTGGCGTTGCTGTAGACGAGAGCGGAAGACACGTCGTTACGTCCTGTCACGTCAAGATAGAGCTGGTCTTTCCACGAGGCGTTGATGGCGAAGATGGCAGAGACCATGCGCTTGGTGCCGGAGATAGAACCGCCGTAGCTTGCCGTGTTCTTGGAGTTGCCGATGAAGTACTGTCCGGGAACGATAAGTCCGCCGTCAGTGCCTACGGAGTTGTTCTGCTCGGTCTTGTTGTAGTATTCCATACGCACGAAACCTCCAAGGTTGAAGTCTCCGAGCTGCTTGCTCGCGCTCATGGCCGCACCGAGGGTGAGCTGGGTCTTGGAGTAGCTTGCCAGGCCGTAGTAGCCGCCTTCCATGGCGTAGCCGCTGCCGAGCTGCTTATACTCCTGGTTGAGCGTGTAGTAGTTGATGTTGCCGTCGACCTTTGCGGTGAGCCAGTCGAGGATATGGTAGTTGAGCTCCCATGTGGGGCGGAACACCCATTCCTTCTGCACGTTGTCGTTCTCGTTGAGGTTCCACCACAGGCCTTTCACGGTGCTGGGTACATAGCCCCACTCGTCGCCGTAGCTGGTGCTGGCCAGACCGCCGTGATCGCCCTTGTACTTGTCTTTCCAGTCCTTGGGGTTCACCCAACGTGGAAGACCACTGTATACAGTGTAGAGACCTATCTCCTGCTGTGCGTTGCGCGGCTTGGAGTATGCCATCGACATCGACGCGGCTATGTCGAGCTTCTTGGTAATCTGGTAGGTGCCCTTGAGAAGCATGGAGTAGCGGTCAAACGAGTTGTTGATGGTCTGGCCGTCGGCGTGCTTGTAGGAGAACGAAGAATAGAACGATGCCACGTCGTTGCCGCCGCGCACCGCAAAGTTGGTGTTGGTGTTGAAACCTGTGCGGTAATATTCATCGGCAGGGTTCTCATAGGGAGAGTACGTGGTCATGGTGCCGTCGTAGTTCTCCACCGGCGTGCCGTCGAACTTCGGTCCCCATCCGAAGCCCGTGTACGACGCGCCGCGATAGGAAGCCTTGCCTTCTCCGTTCACGTAAATGGTAGACTTGCCGAAGCTGTTGGGGTTGTTTGGCGTGCCGTCGTCCTGCCAGCGGTTGCCGTTGCCGACATTGTCGCGCTCGCCAGGCCACAGGCCATAGCCATATTCATATTGAGCCTCGGGATGTCCCACGATGACATCGAAGCCTACTGTCTGTGAGAACGAGATTCCCACACCTTTCTTCTTGCCCTTGCCGCTCTTAGTGGTAATGACAATTGCACCGTTGAGCGCACGCGAACCGTAGAGGGCGGTCGCGGCAGCACCTTTCAGCACTGACACCGTCTCGAAGTCGTCGGGGTTGAGGTTCTTCAGCTCATTGCCGTAGTCGCCCGGGTTGGCTGTCCAGTTGAGGTCATCGCTACCCGATACGCTGTTGTCGAGGATGACACCGTCGATGACGTAGATAGGCTGATTGTTGCCCTTGAGCGTAGAGGCTCCACGGATCTGTATTTTGGTGGCACCGAAGATACCACCGTCGGAGGCGGCGATATCCACACCTGCCACTTTACCCTGAAGCGACTGGATCGGGGAAATGGTATTTGCGCTTGCGAGCTCATCGCCCTTGAGCTCAGTGACAGCGTAGCCGAGGGCCTTGGTCTCGCGCTTCATGCCGAGGGCGGTCACCACCACCTCGTCGAGGGCCTTGGAATCGTCCTTGAGCGTCACCTTGAGGTCTGCTCCATTAAACACGACCTCAGCTGTGGTCATGCCAAGGTAAGAGATGCGGATAACGTCGCCTTTCTTGACGTTCTTGAGCGAGAAGTTACCATCAATATCGGTAACCGTGCCCACTCCTGTCTTGCCTTTCACCAACACGGTTGCGCCAACCACTGGCTCACCTGCGGCATCGATAACGACACCTTTGCATTGCGCGTCTTGTTTCACGTCTTGGGCCTCGTTGACAGAGGTCACCGTGCCAGCATAAGCCGCGTTACCCCCCCCAATGGCCATTGAAGTGAGTGCGAGCAGCATGCCGACTGTTTGTACTCGTTTTGACATAGACTAAAAAATTAATTATATAATAAATGTATTTCTATTAACCATAATTAACGTCAAAAGGTTTCGTATAAAAGCTCTTAACGACTTTTCTGCAAAAATAGGTAAAATATTTGATATGGAAAACGAATATATTATATTTTTAACACTTTTTACACACAGGCTTCTTCACCGCCTCTGCCCTGCCAATGGCTTACACTTTTCGTGACAGCGAAAAGTGTACATGACAAGGCGACGCGTCTTATTGCTATATTGTTGAAAATTTCATTCCTCTATCACCCAATCCTCGATATTGCCAGTGGTGGAGTCGAAGTTGATGCCAACCTTGGTTATTGGCAAGCCGCAGAGGGCGAAGCGCTGGGCATAGTTTTTGAGGTTTATTTGCCCCAAGGCGGCCTGCGCGTTCTTGTCCAACTTCAATTCGATGACGTAGAGACGGGTGTGTGTCAGCATCACGATGTCTACCCTGCCCTTAGGCGTGTGTACCTCCACATCCACCACATATCCCGTAAGGAGCGAGAAGATGATGAAGAGCATCTGCTGGTAATGGCCCTCATGGTTGGTCACGTTGCAGTAAGGCACGGTGCCGAGGAAGGTCTGGAGCAAGCGCAAGGCCCCGTCCATGTCGTCGTGGCGTATCAGCACCGACATCTGGGCGATGGCGACATCGCCATTCTGGGCGAACATGCCTTCCAGATAGTTTGGCAAGAGACTCTCGAAGAGGCCCACCTTTATCTCCTTGTTGGGGAGGTCGAGAGTGTAAAGCTTACTAAACTTATCATATCCCTTAATGGTAAGGTATCCGCTCTGATACAGTAAAGGCGTGATGGCGGTCATGTTCTCAGTGGGAGCGTCGAAAGAGGAAGCCTTGGCGTACATCTTGCCAAGGTTGGCTGGCGCGACATTGAACTTGCGCATCATGTTGATAAGGTAGGTTGGAGTGCCCGAGGAGAACCAATAAGCGCCAAACTCCTTTGTCGCAAAGCAATTGAGCAAGCTGAAAGGATTGAACACGTCTGGCGACTTGGCTGAGAAATGATAACCGTCATAGTTTTCCTTCAATTCGGCAATCGTTTCCTCACGGGTCAATTCTTGCGATTTTGCCAATTCGTCTATATCCTCCGACATCTGCGCAAGCATTTCCTCCTTGGTGATGCCGCAGATGCCCGCATACTCATCATTCATCGAGATATTGGTGATATTGTTCAGCTCGCTGAAGATGCTGAGCTGCGAGAACTTGGTGATGCCCGTGAGGAAGACGAAGCGGAGCTTGGCCTCGCTATACTTCAGTGGGCTATAGAAGTTGCGCATCGTGTTGCGAAGCGCATCCAACTGTTCCTTCTTGTGCGCCACATCCAGCATCGGCGCGTCGTATTCGTCGATAAGCACCACCACCTGCTTGCCACTCTTCTCATAAGCGGTGTTGATGAGGTCTATCAAACGGTTGTTGCTTCCTACCTTTGGATTATCTATTCCCCATTTTTTCTCCTCGTCCTGCAAAAGATAGCCAAGGTATCTTTCCAGTTCTTCCTTCTCCATGTGCTTGCCACCGCTCATGTCGAAGTGGAGCACGGGATATTCCGTCCACTCCGTCTCCAGTTTCTCGATGGCAAGCCCCTTGAAGAGGTCTTTCTTGCCCTCGAAATAACTTTGAAGAGTAGACACCAACAGCGACTTGCCGAAACGGCGCGGACGACTCAAGAAGAAGTGTTTGCCACCGCCATGCGTCATGCGGTAGACATATTCCGTCTTGTCGATATAAAGGAGCTTTCGGTTGATAATCTCCTCGAAGGTCTGTATGCCTATGGGATATAACTTCAATGCCATATTCTCATTTTTCGGCAAATATACGACATTTATCTGAAACTTGGCCCACAAAAACCAAAAACATGAACTTCTTTTCCAAGAAGCAATGCTGGTTGCCAAGACCGTGATGCAATGCCCTTATAAAAAGCGTTATAAATGCAAGGCGGGAATCCAACGGCAATGGAGACGAATGACTACACTCAAGAAACGCTACTTGCGACTTTGGGTCGTAACTTTACACTATCCTTGCAAATTATGCTATTTTTTTGATTTCGTATTACGTTAATCAAATCTTTTGTCTTACTTTTGCATCATGATTAATGACGGCATGATGGAAAATGAGAAAAAAGGGCGACGTGGCGGCAAAAGGGAAGGAGCGGGAAGGCCTCGCTCCGACAGCAAGCTCTACACGTTCAGGGCTCCTGGCAGGATGGCCATGTTTATAGATGCCCAAGACTGCAAGACGGAGTTTATAAAGGGCTGCATTGCCAAGGAGATGGGTGCCTTGGACGCCGGCATCGGCAAGATGGGAGAGGTGTACCCCGTGTCTGGAATCACCGACCTGCGCTTGCCGTTCTTCGACGTGGGCATCGTGGCGGGCTTCCCCATTCCTCTCGACAACGACGAGCGAAGCCAAGACATCGAACTGCTGAAGATGCTGTGCCCCAACCCCGAGGCCAGTTACCTCATCAGGGTCGAGGGCAACAGCATGATAGACGCCGGCATATACAGCGGCGACATCATCATCGTGGACAAGAGCAACCGCGACCCAAGCCCCTCGGAGGTGGCGGTGTGCGAGCTGAACGGCGACTACACGCTGAAACACTTCGTGAAACGGGGCGACGAGGGTTGGCTGGTTCCCGCCAACCCCGATTATCCGGAGCTGAAGGTGACCGAAGACGACGACTTCAGCGTTTGGGGAACCGTGACATATATCATACATAAGCCAAGGGGGTAGACAGATGTATGCCTTGGTAGATTGCAACAGCTTCTTCTGCTCGGTGGAGAAGGTCTTTCACCCCGGTCTGGCGGGCAAGCCCGTCGTCGTGCTCTCAAACAACGACGGTTGCATCGTGGCGCTGACTCCTGAGGCCAAGGCCGTGGGCCTGCGCCGCGGCGACCCCATCTTCAAGGTGAGGCACATCGTGGACCAATGCCACGTGGCGGTGTTCTCCACCAACATGTATCTCTACGCCGCCATGAGCAAGAGGGTGACGAGCATCTTGCGCAAGTCGGTATGCCACGTGGAGAACTACAGCATAGACGAGAGCTTCTGCGACCTGCAGGGCTACGACGACCATTTCGACCTGGAGGGCATGATGCGAGGCATAGCGCGAAAGATAAAGCTGTGGACCGACATTCCCGTGAGCGTGGGCGTGGCGCCGACAAAGACGCTGGCCAAGATGGGCAGCAAGTTTGCCAAGCAATACGCCGGCTATCATGGCGTGTGCATGATAGACAGCGACGACAAGCGGCGCAAGGCCTTGCGACTGTTCGACCTGGCCGACGTATGGGGGATAGGACGCGGCACTTTAGAGAGGCTAAACTATTACGGCATCAGCACGCCACTGGAGTTTGCCGACAAGAGCGCGTCGTGGGTAAAGGCGCGCTTCACGAAGCCGGGACAGCAGACGTGGCGGGAGCTCAACGGCGAGCCGTGCATAGACACGGCGGAGGTGGCGAGGAAGAAGACCATCTGCACGAGCCGCAGCTTCGGCAACATGGTGGGCGGCCTCGACTCGCTGAAGGCGGCGGTGGCGACCTTTGCCGGCAGCTGCGCCAACAAGTTGCGGGGGGAGGGCTCGGGCGCTACCTCGGTGACCGTGTTTCTCTGCAGCAACAGGTTCAGGGACGACCTTGAGCAATATGGCAACGCGGCCTCAGCGCGACTACTGACTCCCACGTCCGACACCATGGAGATAACCAACGCGGCGCTTAGCATCCTCGCGCGCATCTTCAGGAAAGGCATAATGTATAAGAAGGCGGGGGTCATAGTAGGCGACATTGTTTCGATAAGTCCATTGCAGGCCAACTTGTTCGACCCGATAGCCAACCGCCCGCAGCGCGCGAGGCTGATGAGGGCGATGGACGAGCTTAACCACCGCTACGGACTGAAGACCTTGCGACTGGCCGTGGAGGGCGAGGACAAGCAGCCGTGGAAAGTGAGGTGCGAGCATCGCAGCCCCAACTACCTGACAAACATCAACGAGATTCTCACCATAAGGGTGTGAACCGCCTAATCAGCTTCTTTTTCCTTTAGAACACGGATTAAACGGATAATCAACACCGAACCAAACAAAAAAAGGCTCTTACGGAATTTGGAGTGATGGTTCTTACGAAAGAAGGCGACACAGCATCGGCCTTGTATTAATCCATGACACGCACCATGACGTAAACGTTGAATTGTAAAATATTATTGCCGAAATTTAACACTTGAAAACAGGTGCAAATAGAGCGGAAAAAGGGTAGCCTTCTGCCTCTTGACAACGCCGGCGGCGGGTTTTCGGCCATTTTTGTTTGCCGTTACGGTACAATCGCGTCGCCGTTACACCGTAATCGCATCGCGATTGTACCGTAATCGCGTCGCCGTTACACCGTAATCGCATCGCGATTGCACCGTAACGGCAACGCCATTTTAGCGAATTTGCAATGTCAAAAAACCGCTAAAGACATAACCCGCTAATAATCAATCATTTGCAAAAACCACCCATAATCGCGTCATTTACAACCAAGAGACTGCTTGGTTGAAAAGAATCGATTCTCAGACGACCATTTGTAAAATATTTTATCCTATAAAATCGATGCCATTTGTCGCTTTGCAGGGGCCGCCCCTGCAAAGCGCTACGATTGGGTATGCCATCACTCCAAATACCGTAAGACCATTTAAATTGTTTAGGAAAAATTTTGCGACTTAGATTTTAAGTCGTAAATTTGCCATAGCAGTACGAATTAAGACCGACAATTATGCTAATATAATCAACCCCAAAACATGAGATACCTCGACCCGAAAGCCGACCTCACTTTCAAGAAGGTGTTCGGCGAACATAAAGACTTGCTTATCAGCTTGCTCAACGCCTTGCTGCCGCTCAGCGGCGACGAGCAGGTGGAGAGCGTGGAATACCTACCAGCCGAGCTTGTGCCAGACCTGCCAATGGGCAAGAACAGCATCGTCGACGTGAGATGCAAGGACTTGAGCGGACGGCAGTTCATCGTGGAGATGCAGATGATATGGACTCCGGCTTTCCAGCAGCGAGTGCTGTTCAACGCCTCAAAGGCATTCGTGCGACAACTGCGCCGCAACCGCAAGTATGAGCTTCTGCAGCCAGTCTACTCGCTCAACCTCGTCAACGAGACTTTCATGAACGACTATCCCGACGAGTTCATCCACAACTACAACATAGTGCATGAGCTTCACAGCGACAAGATAATAGAAGGGCTTCACCTCACGTTCGTCGAACTGCCCAAGTTCAAGCCGCAGACAATCGCCGAACGCAAGATGGCGGTACTATGGCTTCGTTTCCTCACTGAAATCAATGAGGAAACAACCGTCGTGCCCGATGAACTGCTCCAAAACCCAGAAACCTCAAAGGCTCTAAAGGAAGTAGAGGAATCTGCCTACACCGAAGATGAGATGGATGCCTACGAGGACTTTTGGGACAAGCTCGGCGCTGAGCGCTTACTGTTTATTGATTCAAATAGCATAAGCCGTAAAAAAGGACGCGAGGAAGGACGCAAAGAGGGACGCGAGGAAGGACGGAAAGAAGAGCGCGTAAACATGGCAAGGAAAATGCTTGCAATGGGCATGGACAAGCAGACCATTACAAAGGTAACCGGGCTCTCCGAGGATGAGCTCGACAAGTTATGAATCTGCGCCAATGGAAAGCGAGATTTTCAATTATTCCACCCTCTGGCACAAGCTGACACCAACCTACCCTGCAGGCGAGGCACAAGCCATGACACGGCTTGTGCTGGAAGACCTCTATGGATTTTCTCTCACCGATATCGCCATGGGAGCCGTGGCCGACCTGCCCTCAAGTGAGCAAGAGCGGCTCAAGGGCATAGCGAGGCGGCTGGGCGAGGGCGAGCCCGTGCAATATGTGCTTGGCAAGGCGTGGTTCCGTGGCAGGGAGTTCGGTGTGGCACCTGGCGTGCTGATACCACGTCCCGAGACCGAAGAATTATGCCAAGCCATTATCGATGACTGCAATCCCAACAGCGCGCCACACGACGACCAGTCTCCGCGCGTTCTCGACATTGGCACCGGCAGTGGCTGCATAGCCATCAGTCTTGCCCTTGACATGCCTCGCGCCAACGTATCGGCAATCGACGTATCAGACCAAGCGCTGAAGATAGCGTCGGCTAACGCCGCACGGCTTCACGCCAACGTCGCTTTCCGGAAGCAAGACATACTGCAAGCCGCCGCAGCACCGGCTCTCAAGGCGAACCATGACGGATGGGACGTGATAGTGTCGAACCCACCCTACATCACCGAGAAGGAAAAGGCCGACATGGAACCAAACGTGCTCGACCACGAGCCAAGTCTCGCCCTGTTCGTGCCCGATGATGACCCACTGCGCTTCTACAACGCCATAGCCACCTATGCCGCGACGACGCTCAGCCGCGACGGGCGACTCTATTTTGAGATAAACCCCCTCTTTGCCGACGACATGAGCCGCATGCTCAAGCTAAAGGGATTCAGCGACGTGACCATCGTAAACGACCAGTTTGGCAAACAACGGTTCATAAGCTGCACGAAATCTAACCACAAATCATTGAGATGATGTTCACACGCCAACCATTAAGCAGGGAGAAAGCCCTGGCAAAGCTCGCGGCCCTCTGCGCCAGGGCCGAATACTGCACCGGTGACATGGAGGACAAGATGCGGCGATGGGGCCTCAGCGGCGACGACATAAAGGAGAACATAAGCTATCTCGTCGCCAACAAATACGTTGACAACGCACGCTACTGCCAGGCTTTCGTAAACGACAAGATTGCCTATAACCATTGGGGCCGCCGCAAGATAGAACAAGCCCTGTGGATGAAGCGCGTGCCCGAGAGCGTGTCGGCCCCAATACTCGACGCCGTGCCCGAAGAGGATTATATCAACGTGCTCAAGCCCTTGATAGCGTCGAAGTCGGCCACGGTGAAAGCCGAGAGCGACTATGAGCGACAGATGAAGCTGATGAAGTTCGCCCTTGGGCGAGGGTTCAGCATAGACGAGATAAAGCAATGCCTCTGACACTGCTACGCCAACTTCTCGACATCATCGCGCCACGCTTGTGCTGCGCTTGCGGCAGACGGCTCAACTACAACGAAGTCGTGTTTTGCGCCACGTGCATGATGCGGCTTCCACGCACCCCCTTCCTCAAACATCCCTACGACAACGAGATGGCGCAAACCTTTTGGGGACGGGTGGCCCATTTCGAGAAAGCCTATGCCTTCATCTACCACCAGCCTCACTCCGACTCGGCCCGAGCCGTGTACAAGATAAAATATTTCGACATGCCCGATATCGGCGTTGACATTGGCGAGATAATGGGCAAGATGATGAAAGAGGCGCGATTCACCGACGACATCGACGTCATCCTTCCCGTGCCGCTCGCCAAGGAGCGCAAACGGCAACGTGGGTTCAACCAGAGCGAGATGATAGCCCAAGGCATCAGCTACGCCACGGGCATCAGGGTGGTGACCGGCGCCGTGAGCAGGGTGTCGTTTCACGGCAGCCAGACAAAGCGCGACCGCCAAGGCAGGACTGAGAACGTGGAAAACGCCTTCCGCCTGAAAAACGGCAAGCTCGTGACCGGGAAACACGTGCTCATAGTGGACGACATAGTGACCACAGGCGCGACGATAGTGGCAATGGCCCAACAGATAACTCAACTGCCTGGCGTGAGAGTGAGCGTGGCGGCCATAGGTTTCGCGGGTGAAAGAATATACGCCAATTCAGACGACAAAGACGAAGAGGATAACATTTTTAGTCAATAACGCCGCGCTTTTCTTTGCCAACTCACGCATTATCCTTATCTTTGCAAATACAGACAATTAGCAAAAACGATATTACCATGAACGACTTGAAACACGCATTCGCAGAGAAGCTTCTTGGCATCAAGGCCATCAAGCTGCAACCCAACACTCCTTTCCAATGGGCTTCCGGCTGGAACTCACCAATATACACCGACAACCGCCTGGTGCTGAGCTACCCTGAGGTCAGGGCTTTCGTAAAGACAGAGCTCACGCATGCCGTCATAGCCAACTTCCCTGAGGCTACCGCCGTGGCAGGTGTCGCCACGGGAGCCATCGCCATGGGCATGGCCGTTGCCGACTTGCTGCAACTGCCTTACGCCTACGTTCGCCCGAAACCGAAAGACCATGGCACCAAGAACCAGATTGAGGGCCGTCTGCCGGAAGGTTCCAAGGTGGTGGTCATCGAGGACCTCATCTCCACAGGCTCATCTTCGCTGAAAGCGGTAGAGGCGTTGCGCCAAGCCGGCTTCGAGGTAGTGGGCATGGTGGCAAGCTATACCTACGGCTTCCCCGTGGCAGAGCAGGCTTTCAAGGACGCTGACCTGAAGCTTGTCACCCTCGGCGACTACGAGCACACCATAGAGATAGCTGCCGAGACAGGCTACGTGTCGAAGGAAGACATCGAGGTGCTGAAAGAATGGAGAAAAGACCCTGCCAACTGGAAGAAATGACAAAGATAGAAAGCAGCATACGCGAGATTGCATACCCACAACAGTCGGTATACAATCTCTTGAGCGATCTCAGCAACATCGACAAGGTGAGAGACCGCATACCCGAGGACAAGATAGAGAACCTTGAGTTTGACCACGACAGCATTTCCATTAAGACACAGATGGGAGCCGTGAAACTGGTCATCGTGGACCGCGAGGAGCCAAAGACCATAAAGTTTGAGACGGCTGAGAGCCCACTGCCTTTCAACTTCTGGATTCAAATTCTGCCCGTCACGGAGACGACAAGCAAGATGAAGCTCACCATAAAGGCAGACATAAACCCCTTCATGGCCTCAATGGTGAAGAAGCCTTTGCAGCAAGGCATAGAGAAGATTGCCGACGCGCTGCAGATGATAAAATACTGAAAAGAAACCACACACAAACTTATGTCCAACAAACTTTGGGAAAAAAACTTTGAGGTCAACAAGGAGATAGAGCGGTTCACCGTGGGCCGCGACCGCGAGATGGACATGTATCTCGCCAAATACGACGTTCTCGGCTCCATGGCGCACATCACCATGCTCGAGAGCATCGGGCTCCTTGAGAAAGACGAACTGGAGAAGCTTCTCGCCGAGCTCCGCCACATCTACCAGCTCTGCGAGGACGGCAAGTTCTCCATTGAGAAGGATGTCGAGGATGTCCACTCCGAGGTTGAGCTCATGCTCACGCGCAAGCTCGGCGACATGGGCAAGAAAATCCACTCTGGCCGTTCACGCAACGACCAAGTGCTCGTGGACCTCAAGCTCTTCACGCGCCATGAGCTCATGGAGGTGGTCGACAACGTGAAGGCCCTCTTCGACGAGCTCATACAAAAGAGCAACCAATACAAGGACGTGCTCATGCCGGGCTACACGCACCTGCAGATAGCCATGCCGTCGAGCTTCGGATTGTGGTTCGGCGCCTACGCCGAGGGTCTTGCCGACGACATGCTCTACCTTCAGGCAGCATGGCGCATGACCAATCGCAACCCTCTGGGGTCCGCAGCTGGCTATGGCAGCAGCTTCCCGCTCAACAGGCAGATGACAACCGACCTCCTCGGCTTCGACTCCATGGACTACAACGTGGTCTACGCGCAGATGGGACGCGGAAAGATGGAACGCAACGTGGCGTTCGCCATGGCCACCGTGGCTGGCACGCTGGCCAAGATGGCCTTCGACGCCTGCATGTTCAACTGCCAGAACTTCCAGTTCGTAAAGCTCCCCAAGGAGTGCACCACGGGCTCAAGCATCATGCCGCACAAGAAGAACCCCGACGTGTTTGAGCTGATACGCGCCAAGAGCAACAAGCTGCAGAGCCTGCCGCAACAAATAATGATGATAATGAACAACCTGCCCGTGGGCTATTTCCGCGACTTGCAGATAATAAAAGAGGTGTTCCTGCCCGCCTTCGACGAGCTCAACGACTGCTTGCGCATGGCTGCCTATATCATCAACAAGATGGAGGTCAACGACCACATCCTCGACAACCCGATGTATGACCCCATGTTCTCGGTGGAGGAGGTGAACCGCCTTGCCGCCGCCGGCATGCCTTTCAGGGACGCTTACAAGAAGGTGGGACTGGAGATTGAGGCTGGCGAGTTCGTGGCCAACAAGAACATCCACCACACCCACGAGGGCTCTATCGGCAACCTCTGCAACGACAAGATTCAGGCCTTGATGGAGCAGACGTTGGGAGAGTTTAGTTTTGACAAGGTGAGAAATGCCGAGAAGAAGTTGCTGGACATTTAGCCTCGCGCTCTTGATGGCGTTGCTCGTGTCGTGCGGGGCCGATGACAACACCTACAGCAACCTGCGCCTTGCCATCTACATCGACAACTCCACCCACCAAGACGCCACGCTCGCCACGGCGATGAACGCGGCCTCGCCCGGCGTGTTCTGCCGCGTCAGCTACGAGGCGGCGTCGCGGTCGTTCGTGTTCGCCTCCAACCAGGGGCAGCAAAGCAAGAGCAGACTCAACGCCAAGGAAACCGAAATGGGATTCTATGGCAGGATAGGCATGAGCAATGGCATAATAGTGGGATATGGCAACCTCTCCACAGGCGCGTCAGGGGCATACACCTTCTACGCCTACGACGCTCAATGCCCAAACTGCTTCGACTACAACGCCATACCCGTGAAGAGCTATCCGCTCACGATGAACACCGCCGGCATTGCCACGTGCGCCAAGTGTAAAAGGCAATACAACATGAACACGGGCGGCAACTGCATAAACGACAGTGGAAAGGGCTTGACAACATATAGGTCGTCGACCACCGGGGCCTTGGGTTATCTCGTAGTAAACTGAAAAGACATGAAACTGACTATTGTTATTCCTTGCTATAACGAGGAGCAAGTGCTCCCTTGGACACTTGACAAGCTCGCGACACTCATTGGCCGCCTCAAGACAGAAGCAAGCACCGACGCGCGCCTGCTGCTCGTGGACGATGGCAGCCACGACCGCACGTGGGAACTTATAAGCGAAGCCGCAAAGACACACGACTATGTTAACGGAATCCGCCTGTCGCACAACGAGGGTCACCAAGGCGCGTTGTGGGCCGGCATGCAGGAGAGCGTGGCTACGAGCGACGCCGTGGCATCCATCGACGCTGACCTGCAAGACGACGAGACTGCGATGATAGACATGGCAAGGCAGATAAACGATGGCAAGGACATCGTGTACGGAGTGAGGAAGAAGAGGGAGACCGACACATGGTTCAAGCGCTTCACCGCGCAATCGTTTTACAAGCTGATGAAGAGCATGGACTCGGAGATTGTGTACAACCACGCCGACTTCCGCATGATGAGCCGTCGCGCCGTGGAAGCCTTGATGCAATACCCTGAGCGCAACCTCTTCCTGCGCGGCATCGTGAGGCGGCTCGGGTTCAAGGAAGAATTCGTGTATTACGACCGTCGCGCGAGGGAGCTTGGCGAATCTAAATACCCACTGAAGAAGATGCTCGCCTTCAGTATAGACGGCATCACGTCGTTCTCCACCGCACCGTTGAAGTTTATCACCTTCGTCGGCCTTACCATGACCCTGGTATCACTCGTCATGATAATGTTTGGCATCATAAGGCACATCGAGGGCAACACCATAGAAGGCTGGACATCGCTCCTCGTGTCGCTGTGGTTCATAGGCGGCATCATAACGACCGCCATGGGCGTGACGGGCATCTACATCGGCAAGATATACGTGGAGGTGAAGCAACGTCCACGCTATTTCGTGCAAGAGAGGGCCTGACACGCGGCTTTCTTTTACATACTCACAAAAGCGAAATTCCCATCGAGACACCGTAAGGCGCATCGATGGGAATTTCGCGTTATTGCAGCCTCTGCCTGTCGAGCATGAACTGCGCCGTCTGCTCCATGCTGAACACATAGCGACGCAACGAGCCGAATCGACTGTCGCAACGCGTTGGCCTCAGTTTCCATCCCGGCAGGGCCTCATAGCAAAACGCCTTGCCCATGCCAGGATTATAAACAAAACAATGGGTTGAGTCGCGCGCCACGATTTGGTTGTCGGCCGAGTAGAACACCATGTCGCGCCTGTGCTTGAGCAGGTCAACGCCAAACCCTTCGTAGCTGTAGTTCACGCCCATAAGTCCGAGAAGCGTGGGCATGACGTCCACTTGCATGCCAAGTCCGTCGTATTTCATTGGCTTGACACCCTTGCCGAATATCAAGAGCGGTATGTGGTTGTAGCTCACGGGCAGTTCGGCGTCGCTCTGCCCCACCATCTTGCCATGGTCTGCCTGAATCACGAATATCGTGTTCTTGAACCACGGCTCCTTTGCCGCCTTGCGCAGGAAGTCGCCAATGCACCAGTCGGCATACTCCACTATCTGTGTTTCCTTGTCTTTGGCGCGCGGCTTGAACCACGCCGGCACTATGTATGGCGGATGGTTGCTTATGGTAAGGATAGTGGCAAGGAAGGGCTTGCGGCTCTTGGCTTTCTCGTTTATCTTGCCAAGGGCATAGCCAAACTCGAAATGGTCGCTCACGCCAAAACTGTTTACCACCTCGCTCTTCGGATAATTCTCTTGCGAATATATCTCGTCATAACCATTGGTCGAGAAAAACGCCTTCATGTTGTCATACTGCGCCTCATGGGTCATGAAGAACATGTTGTCATAGCCCAAGCCTTTCAGCACGGTGGGCAATCCCCTACGGCGCGGCGTCACCGTGCCTTTCATGAGGTTGCGAAACATCAATGCCGGGAAGCTGTACAGCGTTGCCGTCAAGCCGTGGTTGGTGTGTATTCCGGCACTGTAGAAATTGGTGAACGCGAGCGAGTGTTGGTAAAGCGAGTCGAGCGTCGGCGTGAGAGGTTGGCTCTGACCAAACTCGCGAAGCAGCGACCCAGACATCGACTCCATCAGTATGACCACGACATTTGGTTTTTCCACAGGTTCCTCATTCACCGTATCGTTCACCACAAACCGGCGCAACACATCACTGCTATCGGCTTTTCCCGTAATGCCAAGCCATTGTCGCGTATAAGCCACAGCATCAGACGATGGCATGAGCCGCAAGTCCTTGTTCTCCGGTTTCATGTCGTCAAGAACCGACGTGAGAAGGTTGAAGGCCGGGTTTATGCCGAGCTGGTTGAGGAACGGGTCATCACAATAGTATGCCTCGCTTATCTTGATGGGGTTGTAGCCTCGCCTGCCGCGTATGCCAAAGACGCAAAGGGCGACAAGCAATGCCGACACCACACCGCCAACCACATAAAACCTTGGACGACGATCAACCGGCGCGTTTTTCAACGATAGCGCATAGATGCGCTCCAGACGAAGCAACGCCCAAACGAAAGCCACGGTAAGCAAAAGGTACAGGGCTATGTAAAGCCACCAGCTCTTTTCCTCCACAAGCATGCCGGCCGTGGTGGCGGTATAGCCAAACCACCCGAAGATGCTCGAGTTGATGTTCTTGAAGAAATAGGCGAAATAGGGCGTGTTGGCGGCTGAGGGCATGAAAGCCACGGCATAGAAGGCTGCGAAATAGACCGTCACCGCACGGCGGAACCAACGACGGCTCCATCCGAACATGGCAGAGACAAGAACCGCGACAAGCGGCAACGCCATGATGTAGCAAGCTATTACATTGTCGAACCAAACGCCACGGATGAAAGCCCCGAGCGAACTGGCATCGGGATGAGTGACTTGGGCATGGAGGGCGATGAACTCAACAAGCCGAAAGAGGGAAAACACCAACAAGGCCATGACCTGGATGCACGCAAGCCACAGCACTGACCTTACAAAACGTTTCATACTACAAAATTAATACTTATTTAAGTCAAAGCGGTGGGTTATATGGAAAAAACCGTAATTTTGCACGAATATAAATACAACCCATAAACAAAGATGAATGACAAGAGCCTCCGTTTTGTCTTTTGGACGGTAATTATTATCTCCGCCATTACGCTTCTACCATTTCTTGGCAACGTAGACTTCACCACTAAGGGCGAGCCTCGCGAGGCTGTCGTGGCCATGTCGATGCTGAACCTGCACAATTGGATCCTGCCCATCAACAACGGCTTCGACATACCATATAAGCCGCCTTTCTTCCAGTGGTGCATCGCCGCGTTATCAATGATTGCGGGCCATGTGAGCGAGTTCACGTCGCGTCTGCCATCAGCGTTGTCGCTCATCGTCATGCTGTGCGTGGGCGCGTTGTTTTACGCCAAGCGCAAGAACAACACCATCGGCCAGCTTTCCGCCATGCTCGCCCTCACGGCCTTTGAGGTACACCGTGCGGGAACCAACTGCCGCGTGGACATGGTTCTGACCATGTTCATAGTGTGCGCGCTCTACGCATTGTATAAATGGTGGGAAAAAGACTGTCGGCAACTGCCCTGGATTGCCGTGCTGTGCATGAGCGGCGCCACGCTGACCAAAGGTCCCGTGGGCATGGTGCTGCCTTGCTTCGTGATGTTCGTGTTCATGCTCTTCACGGCTTGGCAACAAGGAAAGCTCTGTGGCAGGATCATTTGGAAGACCACCTACAAGCTATTCCTGTCGGCAGTGCTTGCCTCCGTGCTGCCTCTCATTTGGTATTGGGCGGCTTACCGGCAAGGTGGCGACCAATTCATGGCCCTCGTAATGGATGAGAACGTTGGCCGTTTTCTCGGCAAGATGAAAGCTGTGACACACGCCAACCCATGGCACTACAACTTCTTGATGCTCATAGCCGGATGGCTTCCATGGACTCTGCCACTGCTGCTGTCGCTCTTTGTCCTGCCTTGGCGCAAGTTCGCCAATAGCTTCACAAAAGGCGAAAGCACAGGCAAGGTCACATTGAAGAGCCGTATAATGGCAGCCATGCGCAAGGCCGATGCCGTGCAAGTGTTCACCTGGCTATCGTTTTTGCTCATTCTTTTCTTCTATTGCATACCAAAGAGCAAGCGTGGCGTATACCTCCTGCCCTGTTACCCGTTCATGGCGGTACTGATAGTGGAATACATGGCCTGGCTCGTCAAGCGCTCTCTGTTCCCGATACGCTTCTACATTGGCTTTCTCTCCATAGTAGGCTTCATTCTCACGGTCGCTCTTGTCATTCTCAGGGCAGGTCTTGTTCCAGACAGCATATTCCACGGCAAACACGCCTGGGAAAACATCCAAATGCTTCACGCCCTTTCCGATGGCAGCATGAGCCTCGGCGACATTCTCATGGCGCTAATGCCACTCCTCGCCGCTTGCCTTGGGCTCATGACATTGATGCGACACCGCTCTTGTTTTGTCACAAGTCATCCGGTATTTGCCTCTACGGTGATGACTCTTCTCGTTTTCATGGCGTTTGACGGATATTACAAGCCGACAGTTGTCGGGTGCCAGAGCCTGCGCCCCGTGGCAATGCAAGTTGAGCAAGCGGCTAAAGGCGAGCCCGTGTTCGCGCTGACAACAATCAACAAGCGCGAGGTGGGCGACGACGTGCTAAGGCTCTACGGCATAGACTTCTACTTGGGCGACAACGTGCGACAGTTAGACGTGGACCGCCCCCGAAAAGGCGTGGTGGTGGTTCCGGCGCAGTGCAAGTCCCTGCTAAGCGAGCCATTCGCCAAGCAATATTCGTTCAAGGAAATAATGCGGACGGAACATCGCGCGTCGTGCTTCAAGGACACCATCTACGTGTACCAATTCGTAAGAAAATGACATAAAGGAGAAAAACAATTCCATTTTTAGCGGATTTTTCGATTCTTTTCGCTATTTTTGCCAACGTAGTATTGACTAATTAGAAAAACCATTATACCAGCTATAATTATGGAAGACACATTTTCTTTAGACTCCCAAATACGTGAAGCGAAAAGACCGGGACTTACCGAGCAGCAGGTCGAACAACTCATAGCCGCATACGGTGAGCGCGTGCCTATATCATGCCTTAGCTCTCTTCGTGAGATGCTTCTCTCCACCACCATGAGTTACAGTGAGGTGCAAGTAGTGCTCATGCAGATGAAAGACCCTATAATATCGCTCATACTCAGCATCATCGTTGGCAGCCTTGGCGTAGACCGATTCTATGTCGGCGACATAGGTCTTGGAATTATCAAGCTGATAACCTGTGGTGGCCTTTACATCTGGTGGCTTGTAGACATATTCTTGATTATGGGCAAGACTCGAATGAGAAATTACGAGCGGCTAACACAAGTATTGCTTTAGCCACAGCTTTCCACACACGACAATATCATTATTAATATCATATTACCATGGACGAAATGAACACTACGCCAATAAAGCCAAACAACTATATGGCATTAGCTATCTTCACAACCATTTGCTGTTGTCTCCCACTCGGTATCGTTGCCATTGTCAAGGCTTCCAAGGTCAACTAATATTTTGCCTTGCAACAGTATGAACTCTCACAGAAAGCAGCTGATGATGCCAAGAAATGGAGCTTGACAGGTATCGTTATCGGCTTGATATGCCAGATTATCTACTTGGCCGTCTACGGAGCATCAACCTTGTCTCAAGGCTGATGAAATGGCAGCGGCTCATTGTAGCCTCGGTTATATTGATAGGGTTGGCAGTGCTTTACTGTTTTAACCCCATCGACTATTTATGGATGCCAAAGTGCCCTTTTAAGATGATTACAGGTCTCCAATGTCCAGGCTGCGGAGGCCAAAGGGCAATTTATGCCATTCTTCACGGCCATGTTAAAGAGGCTCTGCACTATAACTATTTCTTGGTCTACGCTGGTCCCTACGCTTTTCTTTTCGTTGTCCAGCGATGGATGTTGAGCGGCAAAGCCAAGACGTGGCTTGGCAATATCATTGAGAACAAGTATTTAGTCTGGTTCTACATAATCACATTCCTTATTTGGATGGTCATTCGCAATATCCTTGGTATATAAACATGACTACAACTTCACTATTTCGACAAGAACAACATAAAATTCCACAATCATGAAAAAACTACTTACCATTATGTCTTTGCTCATCATGTGCGCAATTTCCTCATACGGACAACGCATCTGGCAACCACGCAACGAGATAAGCATCACCGCCGGAAAGTATTTCGAGGACGATGAAGCGGTTGTCACAAAAATAGAATATACGCATTACACGAAAAGCAACATCGGTTTTGGCGTAAGCTCTGGCATGTGGTTTCTTGATGGTGACAATTTAGCCGTGCCACTCATAGTGCATCTATCATACAGCTACCCCATGAAGTACGCCAGCCCGTATGCGCAGCTCGGCATTGGCGGTTTGTTAGCGTTTGGCAAAGACGTGATCGGTGCCGGATTCTTCTATAATCCAGAGATAGGCGTTAAAGTGCCTATCCTCAAGTGGTTGGCCTTCAAGGTGAACCTAAACTGCCTTAATGACTTTCCAAAGGGAGGTGGAGGATCATGGGGCATCAACGCCGGAATAACGTTCGGACTTGGCAACAGAAAAAGGAAGTAGGCATCATATCTTCTCTATCGTGAGCGTTTGGTCGCAATAATCCTTTACGGCGAGGCGATGGGTGATGAAGATTATGGTGCGCTTCTTGTCGGAGAGGATGTTGCCCAGCAACTGGCGCTCGGTGTCGGGGTCAAGTGCCGAAGTAGCCTCGTCGAACAACAACACAGGGCGGTCGCGAAGCAAGGCGCGGGCAATGGCTATGCGCTGCGCCTGACCCTCGGAGAGCCCGCCGCCCTGTTCTCCGCAAACGGTGTCGAGGCCATCGGGACTGTCCAACAGGAAACCGGCACAGCTCAGGCGCAACGCCTCCTTCATCTCATCGTCGGTGGCCGAGAGCTTGCCCAACCGCAGGTTGTCGCGCACGGTGCCACTGAGCAGCGTGTTGCCTTGCGGCACATAAGCGAGGTTGCAACGGGTGAGTGGGGAAAGGGGCACGGTATTGGTGACATTTGAATAAACACCTGAATATATCTCCGCCTTGCCATCCTTGGGCTTTACCAGCCCGAGAATGAGGCGTATGAGTGTAGTCTTTCCCGCGCCGGTCTCACCGAGAACGGCCGTACACGTGCCGGGCTTGAAATCGAAACTTAGGTCGCGAAGCACGTCTTGCCCGTCTTCGTAAGCGTAACCCACGTGCTCCAGCCGTATGCCGCACGGCGACTCCAACGCCACTGGCTCGCCTTGCTCGTCGAGCGGAGTTTCCTCAAGTTCCATAAGCCGCTCTGCCGCCGTGAACACGGAGACAAACGCCGGCACGAGCCGTGTCAGGCTTCGCGCCGGACTCTGTATGCGGTTTACGAGTTGCAGGAAGGCCGTCATGCCGCCAAAGCTCAGCGAGTTTGCCGCCATGCGCACGGCCGCCCAAAGGAAAGCCACGAGATAGCCCAAGGCAAAGCCAAGGTTCAAGATGGTGTTGCTGAAGACGGAAAACACAGTGCGCTTCACTACCTTATGGCGGAGCACGCCTTGCGTTTGCTCCAAACGGTTCACCATCATGGTCTCGCTCTCCAAGGTCTTTATGAGCATACGGTGCTGTATGGTCTCTTGGAGGGTGCTCTGCACGCGAGAATCCTCGGCGCGCACGTCCTTCGTCAGCTTGCGCATACGGTTGACATATAGCTTGCTAAGCCCCACAAACACAGGTATGATAGCCACGGTGATGAGCGCCAACACCGCGTCCATGGCGAAAAGATAGCAGAAAGCGCCCACGAACATGGCAAACACCGACAATGTGCTTGGAATGGTTTGCGTGAGGAAATCGACGACATTGGCGACGTCAAACTCCAGGCGGTTGAGCACGTCGCCAGAATGGAAGTGCTCCTTGCCATGCCAGCGCGAGCGGAGAATGCGGTCGAGCATGCGTTGCTGCATGCGGTTCTGGGCGCGGATGCCAAGAAGGTTTTGCACCCACGTGCTGCTGATGTTGAGCAGGAAGTCGCAAAGAATCAACAAGCCCATGACAGCCACCGCCCAATAGAGGTTTCCACGCGCGGCACCACTCGCCACGTCGATGGCATGGCGCACGGCCGTGACCTGGGCAAGCGACACCACGACCGACGATAAGCCTATCACGGCGTTAAGGCACGCTTGCAACCTATTGCCGCGCCAGGCACGCCAAAGCCAACGCAGGATGTCTGCGGCCTTGTATTTAGAACCGCGCGACTTGAAAGCCTTATGAAAGAATCCAGACATGACCGCCATAATTCAACAATTATCCACGCTGGTCGGCTCCCCACATGAGTTTTTCCCTCAGCAAGGCGAAATAGCGTTTGGAGCGCAGTTTTACGACATTGACGACATAGGGCGCCTTCCTTATTATCAGTTCCGTGCCCTCATACAACTTCTCTGACCTTCCGTCCACGGCCATGAGGAAATTATGGCTACGGCTCTCTACGGCAAGGCGTATGACGGTGGTGTCGTTGAGCACTATCGGACGTATGTTCAGGCTGTGTGGCGCCACGGGCGTGAGGCAGATGCTGCCACTGTTGGGCACGATTATCGGGCCGCCATTGCTAAGGCTGTAGGCCGTGGAACCGGTAGGCGTGGAGATGATGAGACCGTCGGCTTGATAGGTAACGAGGAAATCGTCGTTGACATAAGCGCGAATGGTTATCATGGAAGCACTGTCACGCTTCAGGATGGCAATGTCGTTGAGAGCGTAAGGACTTCCTTCTATGGGAAGCGACTCAGCGGTGCCGCATGGGTTGACATCCACTTGGATGACCGTGTGCTTCTCTATCTTGCACGTCTCGCCATACATCTCGGCAAGCGCCTCCTTAAACTCCGTGGGCAACACCTCGGCAAGGAACCCCAGGCGGCCTGTGTTTACGCCGATGACCGGCGTGCCTTTGGCCAGCACCCTGTTGGCGGCCTTGAGAAACGTGCCGTCGCCGCCAATGGATATGGCATAGTCTACGTCAAAGTTGTAGCCATCGAACACGCCCGCAGCCTTGACATCAACATTCAGCTCGCGCGAGAGGTACTCGTAGAACGGGCGGTCGACGTATATCTCAGCGTCGCACTCGTACAGGGAAGACAGCACATGCTCTATTCCCACGCTCTTGCCAGCCTGGTACTCGTTGCCGAAAATGGCGAAACTCAATTTCTTGTCTTGCATCACTTATATTATCAGAGCAACAAAGATACTAATTTTATGCTCCTTACGCTGAGAAATCAAGGAAAATAATGGCCACAAGTCGGTGAATGTTTGTTAAAAGCCATCCACGGCTGCCTTCCCTCGGTTTTTTCTCGTATCTTTGTATAAGATAGGCGACGCCTCAGCAATTTGGAGCAAGCTCCATTGCATTCGGTTTGCGCCATCTTTGTAAAGCATACCCTATAACAACAAAAAGAATTATGGCTAAGGTATATGAGTTTTTGGCCAACGGCTTCGAGGAGATAGAGGCGTTGGCGCCTGTGGACATCCTGCGTCGCGGTGGCGTGGAAGTGAAGACGGTGAGTGTCACCGGCAGTGAGTTCGTGGAGTCGTCGCATGGCGTTACCATCAAGGCCGACATGATGTTTGAGGATGGCGATTTCACCGACGCCGACCTGCTGATGCTTCCCGGAGGCATGCCTGGCTCTACCAACCTCAACGCCCACGAGGGCGTGCGCAAGGCATTGAGAGCCCAATACGACGCTGGCAAGCGTGTAGCAGCCATTTGCGCCGCGCCGATGGTGCTCGCCTCAATAGGCGTGCTCGACGGCAAACGCGCCACATGCTCGCCCGGATTCGAGAAGTATTTGCCAAACGCGACATACACCGCCAACCTCTTCGAGGAAGACGGCCTCGTGACCACGGGAGAAGGCCCTGCCGCCACCCTGCCCTACGCCTACCACATCCTGGGATATTTCATACCAAAGGACGCGGTGGAAGATCTCAAGAGGAAGATGCAATACGCGCACCTCATGGCTTAAAGCCAAGGACAAAAAACACAAGGATTACGCATGGACTACATCATCATTGTCGCCGGTGGACGAGGCACGAGAATGGGCACTGACGTGCCAAAGCAATTCCTGCCCATTGGCGGCAAGCCTGTGCTGATGCACACGATAGAACGTTTCTACGACTACGACCACGCCATCGGCATCATCGTAGTGTTGCCAAAAGACCAGCAACCCACATGGCAGACGCTGTGCGAGAGACACGGATTCACCATCCCACATCGCGTGGCCGACGGTGGGGCCACACGTTTTGAGAGCTCAAGGAATGGACTCGCGCTCATCCCCGACGACGAGGAAGGCGTGGTGGGCTTCCACGACGGAGTGAGGCCGTTTGTGTCGAACGAGGTGATAAGCGATTGCTACGAGACGGCACGGGAGGAGTACACCGCCGTGCCCGTGGTGCCTGTCACCGACACCTTGCGGCACGTCGACTCGCGCACCACGAGGACTTTCACGGTGGATCGCTCGCTCTACAGGGCGGTGCAGACGCCTCAAGTGTTCGATATTGCCCTCGCAAAGCAAGCTTTCAACCAGCCTGACCGGAAGACGTTCACCGACGACGCCTCGGTGGTGGAGAGCCTGGGCGTGAGCATAAACACGGTGGACGGAAACAAGGAAAACATAAAGATTACCACGCCATTCGACCTTAAAGTGGCAAAGGCATTACTCGATTCCGACAATTGAACAATATTTTCAATCAAGACATCATGTATCTCCCTGGCGTGGGACCGAAGCGCAAGGAGATACTGGTCAGTCAGCTCAACATCAAGACTTGGGGTGACCTGATTGAGTATTACCCATATAAATATGTAGACCGGTCAAGGGTCTACCCCATCCGCGAGCTTAGCGGTGACATGCCCTTGGTGCAAATAAAAGGCGCCATACAGGTCTTTGAGGAGTTTGGCGAAGGACGCAAGAAACGCATCGTGGCGCATTTCTCTGACGGGAGAGACGTGGTTGACCTCGTGTGGTTTGGCGGCAAGAACTGGGTCTACGACACCTATAAGCCGGGAACGGAATATATCGTTTTCGGCAAGCCTCAGCCCTACAACGGGCGATACCAGTTTGCCCACCCCGACATGGAGAAAGCCTCCAACCTGCAGCTCTCGACAATGGGGATGCAACCCTATTACATCACCACCCAGACCATGAAAGACCGTGGCATCACGTCGAGGGCCATGGAGAAGATGACCAAGGCCTTGGTGGCGCGCATACCACAAGACTCCATTCCCGAGACGCTGCTGAAAGAGCAAACCACGCGGCTGCACCTCATATCAAGGGACGACGCGCTGAGGAAGATACACTACCCGCAATCGTTGCGCGACGTGCAGCAAGCCCAAGAACGGCTGAAATTCGAAGAGCTGTTTTACGTGCAGCTCAACATCTTGCGCTATGCCACTGAGCAACGCCATAAATACCGTGGCTTCGCGTTCTCGCACGTCGGCGAGCCGCTCAACGTCTTTTACAAGAACAACCTCCCGTTTGAATTGACCAACGCGCAGAAACGCGTAGTCCACGAGATTCACGACGACATGAGGTCGGGCATCCAAATGAACAGGCTCTTGCAAGGCGACGTGGGGTCGGGAAAGACCCTTGTCGCGCTCATGGCAATGCTCATAGCCATAGGCAACGGATTCCAGGCTTGCATAATGGCGCCAACGGAGATATTGGCGGAGCAACACCTGAATACAATAACGGAGTTTCTGCAAGGCATGGACATCAGGGTGGAACTCCTCACTGGCATCGTGAAGGGAAAGAGACGGACCGAGGTGCTCAACGCCCTCGCCGACGGATCCATCAATATAATAGTGGGGACGCATGCGCTCATAGAAGACAACGTGGTGTTCAAGCGGCTCGGGCTTGCCGTAATCGACGAGCAACACAGGTTCGGAGTGGCGCAGAGAGCGAGACTGTGGAAGAAAAGCGAGCGGCCGCCCCACATCTTGGTTATGACCGCAACACCCATCCCGCGCACCCTTGCCATGACACTCTATGGCGACCTCGACGTGAGCGTCATCGACGAGTTGCCACCAGGCAGGAAACCCATAGTCACCATACACAAATACAACAACCAAATGACTTCCCTCTATGCCGGCATTGCCAAGCAAATAAACGAGGGAAGGCAGGTGTACATTGTCTTTCCCGTAATTGAGGAAGGCAAGAACAAGGACTTGAAAAACCTTGAGGACGGTTACGAGGCGCTAAAGCAGATCTTCCCGCAATACTCTATGAGCAAGGTGCACGGGCAAATGAAGCCAAAGGACAAGGAGGCGGAGATGCAGAAATTCGTGCAGGGAAAGACGCAAATCCTCGTGGCCACCACCGTGATAGAAGTCGGCGTCAACGTGCCCAACGCCTCGGTAATGGTGATAATGGACGCGCAGCGGTTCGGGCTCTCGCAACTGCACCAGCTCCGGGGACGCGTGGGACGCGGAGCCAAACAAAGCTTCTGCATACTCGTGACAAGCTACGAACTGTCGCAAGACACACGCAAACGCATCGACATCATGTGCCAGACCAACGATGGGTTCCGCATAGCCGAAGCCGACTTGAAGCTCCGTGGACCGGGCGACCTGGAAGGAACCGCTCAAAGCGGCATGGCCTTCGACTTGAAGATAGCCAATATCGCACGCGACGGACAAATAGTGCAGCTCGCGAGAAACGAAGCAAAGAAAATTGTTGACGACGACCCCGACTGCGCAAACCCCAAATATGACCTATTGTGGCAACATTTGAGGGAGCTGAGAAACACCAATGTCAATTGGGGTGTCATAAGCTAACGAGTGCCAATCGTTTCCTAACTAATGTTAATGCAATCACGATTGCACGCAATTTCTGTTAAACAACCAATAAAAAACACTTGAGCCAAATCAATTTTGACATCTTTTTTATATCTTTGTGGGTGCAAATGAAACATATCTTACCGTCTCATTGCAAACCTGAAAGAAATTACACTGAATGACATTTAAAAAGAATATCAAAATAGTTGGGGCATTATTGTTTTTTGTTTTCACGGCCAGCACCACAATGGCGCAAGACCTGTTGGCAAGACAAGCGCCAATAGACCGAAGAGCCAAGAAACTCGACTCTATAGAAGTAAAGAGCATGGTAGAACGCGAGAATTACCAGTCGCCCGCCGCACAACTCTACGGTGACGAATGGGACAACAAGTACGCTCACCGTGCCACCGAACTCCCCGACTCGTTCACCATCAACCTCCGGCATTTCTGCATGCCAACGCCAAGCCGGGTGGTGACAAGCAACTTCGGCTCAAGATGGGGTCGCCAACACAAGGGACTGGACATTAAAGTATACACTGGCGACACCATCCGCGCCGCGTTCAGCGGAAAGGTCAGAATAGTGCGCTACGAGGCTGGCGGCTATGGCAAATATATCGTAATAAGGCATCCTAACGGCCTTGAGACCATCTATGGGCACCTGTCAAAACAACTCGTGGCCGAGAATGAGAACGTGAGGGCGGGCGAGCCAATAGGTCTCGGCGGCAATACTGGCCGAAGCACGGGCTCTCACTTGCATTTCGAGACTCGCCTCTGCGGAGTAGCCTTGAACCCGGCTCTTTTCTTTGATTTCCGCAACCAAGACGTGACAGGCGACTACTACACGTTCAATAAGCTAACCTATGACAATGAATCGGAAGTGGCTACGCGTGAACGTGGAAAGATTGGCAATGGCGGATACACCCACGACATGATTTATGGCAAGCTCGGACGCAGCAACGACGACACGCCTGAGGATGTGCGCGAGGCTATGAACGCCCCGGAGCGTGTATATTATAAGGTGCAAAGCGGAGAGACCCTCGCTTCTATCGCCAAGAAGGTCGGCGTGAGCGTCGAGAGAATCATGCACCTGAACGGTTTCAGGAGCAAGAACCAAAAAGTGCGCACGGGAATGATTATCAGATATGTATAATATCCGATAACCACTTGCATAAAAGAACACGATAAAAAGATTAAGCCATAAAAGCTATTTTTTCACGAAAGACCTGATTACGAAATAAAGATGTAAAAGGGCCGTATGCACAAAACCATAATGTTTCGCCATGACACGGAATCTTTCCTTTAGCGAAGCTTTATGGTTTTTGTTTGTCATGCCACCGTCAAGATAGTTAACAATCACCTCGCTGACGTTTCTCAAGGCAAGACGCCGCTTAGCGCACAGTTTCATTATGCGTATGCACCAGTCAACATCAGCGGAGAAACGATATTCCACATTATTATATGGTGTTTCCTTGGCAAGGTCTGTCCGCGCGTAAAACGCCTGATGACAAACCAGCATGCCCCATTGGAAAGAGCGCCATGTGAGTCTCTTTGGAGGGCTCAACCTGCGATGACGCAGAAAATGCCCATCCATGGCCACGATGTCGGTGTCTCCATACAGCACACCGGGCAATTGCTCGCCATCGCCTATCGAGGCCACTACCGTTTCCAATGTCTCAGCATTAGGGAATACATCGCCGGCGTTCAGAAAAATAACGTAATCGCCAGTGGCAAACCTTATGCCCTTGTTCATGGCATCGTAAAGTCCCTTGTCCTTTTCAGAAACCACTGTCACATCATGGCCATTGTCCGACTTGTCGGAACGCAGTTTGTAGTCCATGGCCATCTCCACCGTTTCGTCTTTAGACAAGCCATCAAGAATAAGATGCTCAATGTCGGCATATTTTTGGCTCAAGACGCTATTGAGAGTTCGTTGCAACACCGAAGCCGCATTATACGTACAAGTGACTATCGTAAACTTAATCATGTGAACGCGAGTTGTTACAATTTATAATTCTTAAAGGCAAGCGCTTGGTTGTAGACCTCCACATACTTCATGGCCACCGAGCGTTGCGAATAGCACGACATCACTTTTTGCACGCACTGCCTCTTCAATTCCTCCTTGTCGGCCTCGCCCAAAACCCAATGAATGCCAGCGGCAAGGTCATCAGCGTCTTTGTAGCTGGCCACATAACCGTTCTTTTGATGGTCTATCATCTCTGGTATGCCACCGACCTTAAATCCAACCGAAGGCACGCCACAAGCCATCGACTCCATTATCGTGTTTGGCAAGTTCTCGTCAAGCGACGGTATGACGAACACGTCGGCAGAATTGTATATATCCACCAACTGACGCTCGTTCTTGACATACCCCAACGGGAAGGAAGGCAGCGCGAGTTGGGAGACGACCTCATCGGCACGACCGCCAAGTATGGCTATCACCGTGTTTTCCTTCATCTCCGGATAACGCTCAGCAAGGAGCGAGATGGCCTTGATGAAATAGGCCATGCCTTTGCGCTCCATGGTAACCCTTTGGGAAACAAATAGAATTATACGCTTGTCTTCAGGGAGCGTGGAATGCAGGCGAGCCACGCGCTTGTCTTTCGGGCAAAACACATGGGTGTCGATGGGATTGGGGATGACGGACAGCTGCAAGCCAGTCAGCAGACTGCTTTGCCGCGCGCTATTGCCAAGCCACTTGCTGCAAGCCACGAAATGAATTCCACTATTGTAGTAAACCTTTTTCTTCTTGTTGAACACGCGAGTGGACAAATCGGCTGACTTGCCTCCCCGTGGAAGGTAAAAACAGTTGTGACACTGTCCCTTATACGCCTCACAGCCAAAGGTGAAATGGCAAATGCCCGTCGCTGCCCACAAGTCATGCATGGTCCATACCACAGCCTTGCCGCTGTTGATGATTTTCCTTATGTCTTTCAAAGAGAGAAAGCCTTGGTTTATCCAAGCGAGGTGAATCACGTCAGCCTCCTTAAACTCAGGCAGCTTCGTGATGTCAAAGCCTGTGTTGGCCATGTCAAGATCAAAAAGATGGTCACGCTTGAAATGCAGATGATAATACACGCACCAACGTTCCCACAAGAAACGAAAACGCTGGAGGAGTCCGCCTTTCAAGCCTACAACAGTGATATTGTCGGTTTCCTTGTCCCTAACGAGCATCTTGGCTTTTACGCCATTATTGTTCAGAGCGTCCATCAAACGGTTGGCGGCAACCGCCGCGCCACCCTCACGCTCACTCGTATTGACTATCAACACCCTCATTGCCATACTCTAACAGAATGTTTGTTTTGTTCAGCAAAGGTAAGAAAAGGATTCGAGAAACCAACAATATAATACAAATAAGTGTGCTTTGCTTACATAAAAATGATGTGCTCGCACACAAATGGTTGATTTATATCAATAAACACACATTCTTCAGAAAAAACATTTTAATTTCTTTGATATATAATCGTAATAGGTGTAACTTTGCAGTGTCAAAAGGTTAATAGATTGTTTAGGTTAGTAGTAATAGATTTAGGTTTTTAGTTATTAGGTTTAAGGTAGATTTGATAGATTGTTTAACGGAAACGCGTGGATACCGTGAGGTATTCATTTGTTTGAAATCATTTTAAGTTAAACATAAAAATGCGCCGGAGCTCGTTGATGAGTACCGGCGTATTTTTGTATATGGGGCTTAGTTAGATGTATTAGGGTTGATTATGTACATCAAAGTAACATCACTACCACTGTCTTCTTTCTTCAGGACGAATGGTTCGTCGTTTTTCTTTACCAATATCCTTACGTGGAATTTCGTGTTTATCTTTTCATCCTCATCATTGCAAGACAATCCAATATAGCATTTCTTTGTGACAGGACCATAAGTTGCATCCCACTCTGTTTTTTTACCTTCAGGCATTTGAGTAATAATATTCCCGTTGTCTGTTATAACATACAGTTTTTTTATGCTCTGAGCTGAGTCAGAGACACATGTGACCTCATACCTAAAAAAGTACTTATCTTCCTCTTGCTCCTGGTCAACAGGGTTATCTGAACTTGAACATGCCGAACACAGCATTATTACCAAGCAAAAGAAGAACTTAAATGTTTTTATAAGCATTTTATAAATTACGTACGTTCTATCTAAAACTACCATGATAAATTAATAATACATATGATACCAACATGGCATTTATGAATGCCATGTTGACTGTATGTTTTTACCTTACATCAATTGCAAAAACTACTGAACCAGAATTATATTGTTTATATACATGGTTATAAACTGCGAAACTACCAGCCAGAGTGTCTTCTTCCTTACCGCTTATTCTCCTTCCAAAGTGCCCATAACTACTTCCTTGCTGTGCCTTTTGTTCTGATATTACGATTGGATCATAAAAATATATAGGAATGTTCTCTCCAAGCATATCATCTGCTTCACTCCTCTGAATAGTATATTTATGCTTAATTGTTGTCGTCGTGGAATTCTTAGTCGTTTCAGAAGCTCCACCATCCAACTTAGTATCCTTTCCAATTCCTAAAGACAATTTCAAATCTCCATTGAACTGAGACTCTTTAATCTTAGTAAAATCAGATTCAAACTCTTTTGATTCTGACACCCCCTTGTCATCTTCTTCATAAATGCTTATGTACCTCGTCAGCCCTTCTTCTGCTATATTCCATTTACCAAATGTTACATCATCAGGGTTAAAATAATATTTCTTAGATGTGAAGTCATCAGGCTTTATAGTATACGTATAAACGCTATGCCTAAATAACGTAGAATGCTTCCTACTAAGTTCAATATTAAAATCCCACAAATCCCTTGGAGATATGTTTACAGGAAGCTTAGTGACAGTCGCAGAATTGCTACTTGCAACATCAAAAACAAATGTATAATTTCCATCTTTCCAGAGTCTACTGTATAGCTCATCATCTGTTAAGGCATGTTTTTTCTCAGACGTTGAACTATTTTTTATCATTGGATCATCATTACTTAAATTTGCATTTTGATCTGAAATTTTAAAGTATGCAGATTTATCAACCATCATATAGCTCAAATATTCTGTAACAGACCTATTAAGTGCTCCCTGTTGGTTAGATGGAGTTATACCATAATATATATTATCCCTTTGATAAGCAATCTGATTGTTACTATTATCATCTTTATTGAATCCTGCATCAAAAGCGGCTATTGCTTTCTTGTATAGGTATGATGGCATTACAGAATGATCAAAACCTAAAGTTGCACGAGTTATCTTTTGATTTTTGTTATCGAAATTAGGATATTTAAATTCATACCCCCAATTGTCACAAGCCTTCGTTCCAGGAACAGCCTTTACCCTTCTGTTTAAATTGACTACAATTACATTAACTCCTGGAACCTCGTTAGGGTTAAGGTGAGCTAACTTTTCCCCATCAACATAAAGATCCGTGCCGTCTTCATCACCACCTACGACAACAGGCAGTTCTTTATTATCTACATTTAAATCAGAAGGGGATACCCCAACCATGGGAAGGTCTGGAATGAGACAATTTAACAACGGAAGTCTTCTCTCTACCTCTTTGATAATCCCCTCTGATGAATATGACACCAAAATCTCTCTTAACGTCTCTTTCCCGTTTATCATCCTATCCCGATTTGGATAATAAAGAAACTCATTGTTTAAATCGAACTGCTTACTCGCCTCTGTCTTAACGAACTCTCGCAAATCCTTGCTATTGTAGACAGCTTTAGAGAGAATGCATGAGAAAGACCTCATTAATTCTTTCTCTGACTCCTTGCTCAATACAGAATCCGTATTGATAATTTTATTCCCGTACTGATCACTATCCACATCAATACTATTTGCGCAAGAACTAAGTAGTAAAAACGTGAACAGGATGAAAATTAAATTGATTTTTTTCATCATACTGATAATTTTTATTTTGTTAAATTGTAAATTCTTTAAGTTTGCTAATGTGTCAAAATGGCAACTATTGAGCAAGCAGGACTACTTTACCTGTATAAGTACGATCCTCAAGAACGACATCAATTGTATAATCTCCGCTATCTAAGTTTGATATATCAACCTCAACCATACCATTCTCATTGATATTAGCAGCCGACAGTTTTATGACATTCTCAGATACATCTTTGATGTACACCCATACAAGACCTGAATACTTTTGTATATTCACAGTCATAGTTCCATTTTCATAGTCTGCCCCTACACGTGTTATGGAGGGCATCCTTGCACAACCATGCTGAAAGGTTCCTTTCATCCTAAAGCTAATATGCCTTGAGTAAACTGGTAATATACCCAAAAGTAACATTAAGATGGAAACTAATTTTATTTTCATATTCATCATAATTTGATTTCGGATGCAAAGTTATGGTGGATTTTTATTAGCTCCAACTAAAGATGGTCTAATTATCGGCTTTAGCAAATTTTGTATAACAAGCTAATTACAAAGCAATTACGATGTATTTTCTTGTACTTATTAGTCTAAATGTGCATTTTCTTAGATTTTTAATAATCCTCTATAAATTCTCTTGTTGATATTTTTCTTTTACTTAAACCAAGTTTGCTCTTGAAAAGAAAGAGTCTTTGTTTTACAGATTTTTCTTCTATACCATATATTATAGCAATACTTTCATATGGAAGTTTCAACCGAACAAGCATAAGAAACTTTATGTCCTTTTGAGTCAATCGTGGAAATTCACTCTGTAGCCTTTCAACAAAACCGTTATTAGTACTATTTAAGAACATTTCTATTTCACCCCAGTCAGCCTCGGTAAGTATAATTTGTTTTCGCCCTACCGACTTTATCGATTGAAGTCTCTTTATAATATCTATTTTGCTTATAAGAAACTTTCTCATGGTAGCTATTTGTCTCTCTTTATGCTCTGCTTCTATCTGCCTTATCCTTTCATTATCTTCCATCCTTATACGCATCCTTTTCCTCTTTTGAAGAAATATGAAATAAAGGAGAGCTATAATAATAGAAAAAACAAGGATTATGATAATAATAGCATAAGACTTCAACCTATTCTCACTGTCAGATTTAGCTTTGGCCATTTCTTTCTGGAATAAAAGAGAATAATATTTGTTCTTCGCCCTTAGGTTTTCTGAATTCTTTTTGTCAAAATAGTAATCTGTAGAATCTACTAAAGATTCAACTTTATTCCAATCATGTTCTTTTATTGCAATTGAGCGCTTAATTAAATAAAAAAGACAACTATCATTTAGGTTTAATGGCAAGACCTTCTTTAGGTACAGCTTTGCTTGTTCCAAGGAATCTGCCAAGACATAAAACTGGCATATAGAATAATCTTTAGCAAATTCCTTTTTAATACTAAATTTTTGAGATATTTTTGAAGCTTCCAATGCAGAGTCATAAAGCTCTATCATTCCATAAAAAGATGCTAAATCTTGGTACGAATCAGAAATAGCAGTAGAATCTTTCGATTTAATAGCAAGACAAATAGCCTCCTTTACCAATGATATACAACGAACCATTTCATCACCATTTCTATAACTGATAGATTCTGCCAAATTCAAAAGATAGTATGCTTTGTTATAAGCTTTTGCCCCTTTTTCATTATTATATATAGCTACTGCTTTTTTAGCATTTGCAATAGCTATACTCGCATCATAATCTCTTTGTATAACAGACAATTGCAGCAAAGATAAACATTGAGTATCATTGTCATGATTGTATTTTGCAATCTTAGCTGCCATCTGAAAGCATACAACAGCCTTATCCCCACAGTCATTTAGAGCATAGCATTTTCCCATATAATACAAACTTTTGGCACTAAGAACGTCTGCTGGTTTCTTTCGATACCATTCGTAAGCAATTCTAATAAGCGAGTCGTTATCCACGTCAATCCCAGATTTGTCCTGCGCAATAGTATAAGCAAGAGCATACATTGCCTCATCAGAATTAGAAAGCTCTTTACGATTAATTCCATTAAGTATCAATATTGCACTATCTGGTTTATCCGCTTCAGCAAAAGTCAAAGCCGTAGAAACTATATTGCCATGCCTAACATTGCAGGAGACTATTAGTAATATAACCAATGGCACAATTAATCGGATAATATTTTTCTTTTCCGAAATAATAAGCGTTATAATCATTGCAATATTTATAAGATAAAAGTACGAAATTGCATCCGTGCAATTCCGTACTTTTCACACCTTGTACTCCGACTGGGAATCGAACCCAGATCAAAGGTTTAGGAAACCTCCGTTCTATCCATTGAACTATCAGAGCCCTTTATAAGAAGCTGACTTGCAAGCGCAAGCAGCGATTTTAATCAGCTATAATGCAGAACATTAAAACTGTGGCACAAAGGTAATGATTATTTCCCAAACCGCAAAGGAAATATCAATCATTTATTTTCGCGCCTATCTTATTCATCCATTTACCGCCAACCATGCAAGCCACGCCGATGGCTATTATTGGTATGGAGAGTATCTGGCCCATGTCAAGCGCCAAGCCTGCCTCGAAAGGTTCCTGTATGTCCTTGACAAATTCTATCAGGAAGCGCGCCGAGAACACCAGCGTCAGGCAAAGTCCGACATAGAATCCGCTGCCCACCTTCTCAGGATGCTTCTTGTAGATGGCGTAGATTATCAAGAAGAAGCAAGCGTAGGCTATGGCCTCATAAAGCTGGCCCGGATGGCGCGGGTACTGGTCTACCTTCTCGAAGATAAACGCCCAAGGCACGTCAGTCACATTGCCTATAATCTCAGAGTTCATGAGGTTGCCCAGGCGGATGAAGGTGGCCGTGACGCACGAGCAGATGCCCATGTTGTCGAACACCGTCCACACGTTCACCTTGTTGCGATAAGCATAGATGAAGATGGCGATTATCATGCCTATCACGCCTCCATGAGAGGCAAGGCCCTCATAGCCAGTGAACTTCCAAGAGCCGTCGGCCATGAAATGGATTGGCACAAACATCTCAACGACATGTTTGCCTGACGACAGGAAATAATCGGGCTGATAGAAAAGGCAATGGCCAAGACGCGCGCCAATGAGCACGCTCACAAAAATATACATGAAGAGGGGGTCGAATTTCTCGTCGGGTATCTTCTCGTCCTTGTAGAGCTTGGCCATCAGCAACGTGCCCAGCAGCAGGCCCACGAGCCAACACATGGCATACCACCTCACGCCAAAGGAACCCACATGGAATATCACCTCTGAAGGGTTCCAAACAATGTAGAGCAGGTTTGTCATCGCCATAACTGTTTAAACATTAAAGCGGAAGTGCATGATGTCGCCGTCTTGCACCTCATAGTCCTTACCCTCTATGTTCAGCTTGCCAGCCTCTTTCACGGCGTTCTCCGAGCCGTACTGTATGTAGTCGTCATACTTTATTACCTCGGCACGAATGAAGCCTTTCTCGAAGTCGGTGTGTATCACGCCCGCGCATTGTGGCGCCTTCCATCCCTTATGGAATGTCCAAGCCTTAACCTCCATCTCGCCCGCGGTGATGAATGTCTGCAGGTTGAGCAAGTGGTACGCCTTCTTTATGAGCCTGTTCACGCCGCTCTCCTCCAGTCCGAGGTCGTCGAGGAAGAGCTTCTTCTCCTCGTAAGTGTCGAGCGAAGCTATGTCCTCCTCCGTCTTGGCGGCGATGACCATTGCCTCGGCACCTTCCTTGGCCGCTATTTCCTCTACTATCTTGCTGTATTTGTTGCCGGTCTTAGCGCTTGCCTCGTCCACGTTGCAGACATAGAGCACCGGCTTGGTGGTAAGCAGGAACAAGTCGTGGGCCGCCTTCTGCTCCTCCTTGGTGTCGAAGGTCACGGTGCGGGCGTTCTCGCCTTTGTCGAGCACCTCCTTATAAGCGTGCAGCACGTCGACAAGCACCTTGGCGTCCTTGTTGCCTGTCGCCGCCACCTTCTCTTGCTTTGACAACTGGCCCTCTATGGTCTCCAGGTCCTTGAGTTGCAACTCCGTGTCGATAACGTCCTTGTCGGCTGCGGGATCCACTGGCGCGCCGCCCTCTCTCACGACGTTGTCGTCGTCGAAACAACGAATGACATGGATAATGGCGTCACACTCGCGAATGTTGCCAAGGAACTTGTTGCCCAAGCCCTCGCCCTTGGAAGCGCCCTTCACCAGCCCGGCGATGTCCACTATCTCGCACGTCGCCGGCACTATGCGGCCAGGGTGCACAATCTCCGCCAGTTTGGTGAGTCGCTCATCGGGCACGGTGATGACACCGAGGTTAGGCTCTATCGTACAGAAAGGGAAATTGGCTGCCTGTGCCTTAGCGCTCGACAGGCAGTTGAAAAGCGTGGACTTGCCCACATTAGGCAATCCCACGATACCACATTTTAATGCCATATCTTATATAAACGTTTATATCTATTTTGCTATTGTCGGTGCAAAATTACTGAATTAATGGGAGATAACGCATTAATCACGCCTTTATCTCCTTTTTAATCTCCTCCAAGCTTATTTTCTTCCTCACTCTCACTCGGTCAAAGCCTTGGCCATACACCCCTATGACGGCGCTCTGGGCCACGAAAGCGTCAGGGTCTATCTCGTCTACGATGTCGAAGATCATGGCCGACTCGCTCTTCTTGGCTATGCAGAATATCACCTTGATATCGCGCTTGGAATAAAACCCGTTGCCGTTGAGCGTTGAACAGCCCCTGTCGGCTATCTTGTTTATCGCCAGGCCTATCTCTTCCCACTTCCTGGATATGATAAGGAATTGCACCGAGCGGCGCAGCGAGTTGACAACATAATCCACGCAAAACGACACTATGAAGAGCAACACGTAGCCATAGAGCACCTTCTCCCAATCGTGCAGCACCACATAACTCGACGTGATGATGGTGAGGTCACAAAACAGGATGATATGCCCGAGCGACACGTCGCGATACTTATGTATCATTGCCGCCACGACATCGGAGCCTCCCGTGCTGCCGCCGGCTGACAATCCGAGGCCAACGCTCGTGCCCATGAACACGCCACCCACGATGCACGCCATGAACTTCTGGTCGGCGAGAAGGTGGACGTTGGCGAAGCCAAGCCATTGGAAGACGGACGACGCCACGGTGAACACCACCACGGCATACACTGTTTTTACGCAAAACCGCCAGCCCAGCACCTTCAAGGCGGCTATCAACAAGGCGGCGTTGATGACGAAATAGGTATACTGCGTCTGTATGCCTGTACCCCAATACACGATTTCCGCCACTCCCATGGTGCCGCCCATGGTTATCTCGTTGGGCACGAGGAAAAGGTTCAAGCCTATCACGCCCATAATCATCGCTATGGCTATGATGGCATAGTCGCGAACGGTTCGGTAAATCGACTTGCCTCCTGTCCTTTCTGCGCTCATATCCTTCTGCTTAACCTATCAACTGTTCTATGTCGGCTATCGTGCCATCAAACGGCCCCGAATGTTGCAGCTTGAGCGAGCACATCGCGGCGGCAAACTTGCCCGCATCCTCAATGCCCATGCCTTGGACGCGGCACCATAGATAACCGGTGGAATACGTGTCGCCACAGCCCGTGGCGTCAACCAGCTTCCTTGGCTTGTAAGCCGGGATGTCGTAAGCCTTGCCTCCGGCGTAGATCACGGAGCCATAACTGCCAAGTGTCATCACCACCTCGCCCACGCCACACGCCGCGAGCTTCTTTCCCACCTCGTAGGGGTCTTTGCTTCCCACGACGGTCTGCATCTCGCTCTCGTTGAGCTTCAGTATGCCAGTGGCACGGAGCACGCGGCTCATGTCCTTCCACTCCACCGGCCTCACCTCTTCGCCCACCACCTCTCTCAGGTAGCCTTGCGCGTCGATGGAGACGGTGCCTTTGTCGGCGAGAGCCTCCACCACTTCGGGTGAGAAGTCGTCGGCAAGCAACGAGCCAAGGTGAAACACCATTGCCTGCAGGGGCTCCACGTCATCCAGAGTGAACGGGTCGGCCTTGGAGCGCACGCGCTGCTTGCGGTCGTTGCTGTCGGCACCGTAGATATTCTCGAAGAACACGGTGCGCCGGCTCGGGTAGCACACGGTGTCGAAGCCCAACGAACGTATCTTGTCCATGTCGGCCTTGCTTTCTTCGCCCACCTTGGTCACGAGTTGGTAGCTCACCTTGCGTGGCAGGTGGCTCATGCCATAAGTCATGTAAAACGACGTGCCGCCCGCCATGTAGACGGTATTACCTGGCGTGACAATCTTGTCGCGCGTGATATGGCCTATACTGCAAATGTCAAACATCTTTTCCACTCATTACCTATTTATTATATATTGCTTCGCGAACTCCCAAATCACGATGCCCGCCGTGGTGCTGACGTTCAGGCTGTGCTTTGTGCCGAACTGCGGTATTTCCAGGCAACCGTCGCTCATGTCGACCACCGCCTGTTGCACGCCCTTGACCTCATTGCCGAGTATCACGGCGCAAGCGGCATTGTCGTCCACTTTCAGTTCTTGAAGCTTTGTGGAACCTTCCACCTGCTCCACGCTCCACACGAAACAGCCTTTCGCGTGCAGTTCCCTCACGGCCTCCTCCGTGTCCTCGAAATATCGCCAGTCCACGCTGTCCTCGCCTCCGAGCGCCGTCTTGTGTATCTCGGCGTTGGGCGGGCATCCCGTCACGCCGCACAGCCACACGGCCTCCACGCGGAAAGCGTCGGCAGAGCGAAACACGCTGCCCACGTTGTAGAGCGACCTCACGTTGTCGAGCACGACGATGAGCGGCAGTTTCTTGGCCGCCTTAAACTCGTCCACGCTCAGGCGGTGCATCTCTATGGTCTTAAGCTTTCTCATTCTCCTTTGCTTCGTAGGCGAGGGCGTATGCCTTTATCTGCTTCACCATCGCGAGAAGCCCGTTGCTTCGCGTCGGCGAGAGATGGTCGCGAAGGCCAATCTTGTCTATGAAATATAGGTCGGCGTCGAGAATTTCCTTTGGCGTGTGTTCGCTGAGCACTTGTATGAGCAGGGCTATGATGCCTTTCACTATCAGCGCGTCGCTGTCGGCGGTGAACACGAGCTTGCCGTCAGCGTAGTCGCACTGCACCCACACGCGGCTCTGGCAGCCGTCTATGAGGTTCTGCTCAGTCTTGTACTTGTCGTCCAAGGTCTCGAGGTCGTTGCCCAGGTCTATGAGCATCTGGTATTTGTCCATCCAGTCGTCGAAGTCGGAGAACTCCTCCACGACCTCGTCTTGCAATTCGTTTATTGTCTTCGCCATTTGTTGGAATTATACCTTAAATTATTATATTGTCTACATTTATATTATCAAACTTTTCTGTCATCCTAATAGGAATCAATATCTCAGCTAACTTCTGTCCCTTTGGCTTACGACCGTATGAGAACTTAAAGCGATTGTGAGTGATGCACATAGCATAAAAGAGTTTTTCCTTTAATGTCATCACTCTCTTAGGAATGAGAACAGTCACATCAGAATTCGGTACGAAATCACCAACAGACACGTAAGAAAAAGTATGACTGCCTTGCCCATTTGTTGAGACATACAAGGTATTCTTTGGGTAAACCTCATCATCCATAAACATATTGCGGTTCACATAAGCGTCTATGCTTGTTGACTGTCTGTAAGAAGGTCTAATGTAAGGAATCCAATTTTCATTCCTCTTATAAGGTATCCTATCTATACCAGTCGAAGCAATTCCATTCTTCAACTCAAACAGATAAGATAATGAAACAAATTCCATCTTGTTACCTTTTAATCTCGTCTGTTCTTTTAATTCTTTGATATTAAGCCTCTGAATCATTTGCTTCTTTGTTTTCTGTATGGATAGTCCTTTCACAAACTCTTCAGCATCCTCCAAACAAGGAACTTGCAAATATGGCAATGTCATGTTGGCTTGTCTTCCATAAGAATACTTAAATTTATTCTTACGAAGACAATGACAATAAAAAAGTTTTAGCTCGTCTGACATATCCGTCTTTGCAGTCAGATAGAACAAATCTCGCCCGGAATAGTAAGGCTCAGATTGGAGAAATGATTCCAATACGGAGCCTCCACAGGCTACGCTTATTGTACCTGCCGGAATAGGCGTTACATATGGCAAACGCTTAACATGCGCAGACACACCATTATTCTTCGCTGTGCGTGCAACAAAGTTTATCCCATTATGAGATTGCTCCAAAGCATTCAGCTCTAAATTCACCCCATATTTCACATCAAACAATTCTGACAAAGCACAAGTTTTCATTCTTCTTCCTCCTCATTTCCCTCATCGTCAGATGACTCATTGCATTTTAATTGAAAGAGAATATAATTCTTGATAGTTTCCTCAAAATCAGCTTGCGTTAGTTTTGAATAATCTGCCTCAAGATATGCCTCAGCACACCATTCCATATCAGCAGTAACCTCTTTCATTACGCTAAACTCACTAATCACCTCACGATTCATGAAAGCTTTCACCCAATATCGCTTAATGTCATCCCAAGTATGGCTGGCATCAACACGCCCGACATTCTTCTTTTTCACGAAGCCATCATCACGGCAATATCCAAACCATGTTTTCTTTCCTTTAGGGTGAGGAATGCCTGCCGTTATTACGACGGCACAAGTAACAGTATTTACCTTAGAGTTGACAAACAGTTCTTCTGGCAAAGAAAGTACAGCCTCCAGTGTATGATGCTCCAATATCTTGCGCTTTAGTACGTAAGATGCTCCTTTGACATCATTCACGCAGCTAATTGGCATGATAGCCACACACTTGCCTCCCTTCTCCAACATAGATAGGTTGTTTAGCACGAAATCTAATTCCTCCGTGCCTTTTCCCTTGTTCTTATAAGGAGGATTCAATAACCCCACTGTAGGATGGAATTTTTCCTTTATTTTTTCTGTGTCTTGGTCAAAACAACTACCCAATGTGATATTAGTACGTCCATCACGATGGATAATCATATTGGATATGAGCAGAGTATAGATTTCATCATCAAACTCTATTCCTAAGAGTTGCTTGCGTTTGATTGCTGATTCTTTAGCAATGTCTCCATTCGCATCCTCCAACATGGCTTTCATCGCACTGACAAGAAAGCCGCCTGTTCCTGCACAATTATCCAAAACCACACTATCCTTATTGACACCTGCAAGTTCTACAAATAGCTGTGTGATATGAGGTGGGGTCAATACGATGCCCAGTCCTTTGTCATTGTTTGCATAACGCAAGAACTCAACATAGAATTGGCTTACCGTGTCTATGTACTTATGCGTTACCATAAAGCCATTGATGCGCTTGTCAGCCTCGTCTATCAAGTTAGTCAAAAACTCTTTTCCATCCTTGTTGTTGATACTGGAATTTGTAGTTATAAAGTCATAGCCTTTCTTCAATGCGTTCTTATTGCTATCAGGAACATCAGAGGCATCCAATACCGAACAAATAGACGCATATAGATTGTTAACCAAAGTTTCCGTACAGTCATAGTTCTTGTATTCTGCCCTAAAACGCTCATTGCGCAAAGCCATCAAGATGCCGCTAATCAGCAAGGCACGCTTCGATTCCTTTATTTTTCGCTCATGTAGTTCCTCGTTCAGTTCCTTGGTATAACTAATGAGTTCATTGTAATCTTGATTGAACTTATATGTACTACTATTCAAGCCTTCGCTATAATCTGCGAAAGAAAGAACTTCATCATTGAAATAAGGATAAGCTTTTGTGGTCTTGCAGATTTGGATATAGTGTTCCAAAGATGTAAGCCCCTTCTCTTCCCCACTGAAACCTATGGCTATGACATCATATTCCTTAGCCAAAAACGAGGCATAGAGCAAAGCCCCATCAACAGCATAATCCTTGAAGCTATCAAGTGTGGCAGACTTTTGCTTTGCAATGTCAGCCTTGCACTCAACGACAATCACAAGGTTCACATTCTTTGACGAGGTGATGATAAAATCAGGAAAGCCTTTTCCAAGACCTGACTTAGAGGCATTCTTCAGTAACTTCTGTATTTTCTTGTTATCAGAAGACTGTTCTTCAACTATGATGTCCTTATCATCATAATACCCCTTCTTGCGGAGCAAGTCACGAAAGAGGTTCATTGTCTTTGCTTCGTTTTGCATACGATGATATTATTATTGTTTTTCCGCTTTGTCTATTCTGAAAACCTTGTCGTGGGGCCTCACCTTGCCTGGCACGGGCACCGACACGTAGGTATGTTGCACGGTCTCCTCTATCGGGCCGTTGTCGTCGTGAATCTCCGTGGCGTCGAGATACATCGCGCCTGTCGTAGGGCCGGTTATCAGCAGGCGGTCGCCTTTCTTGAAGGTGCTGGCTTGCACCGCTATCTCGCCCACGCCAATCTTGCTGAAATACTTGTTCACCATGCCCACGAGCGTTTTCTTCTCCGTGGCGAGCGAGCCGTATTGGTCGTTCCACTCTCCCATGGTCTGTCCTTGGTAGTAGCCGTCCCAGAAGCCGCGGTTGAACACGGTGGCGAGCCTCTCGTCCCATGCCGCCTTCTTCTCCTCGGTGAACGTGCCGTCGAGCACGCTCTCGATGGCTTCCTTGTAACAGCTCACCACCGTATAGACGTATTCCGGGCCGCGGGCGCGTCCCTCTATCTTGAACACCCTCACGCCAGCGTCCATCATCTTGTCGATGAAGCGTATGGTCTTGAGGTCCTTGGGGCTCATTATGTACTTGTTGTCTATCTCGAGCTGGTTGCCCGTCTCGTTGTCGGTCACGGTATAGCTGCGCCGGCATACCTGCACGCATTGCCCGCGGTTGGCTGAGCGGTTGGCGGCATGCAGGCTCATGTAGCACTTGCCCGACACGGCCATGCACAAGGCGCCGTGGCAAAACATCTCTATCCTTACCTGCTTGCCCGACGGCCCGCAGACGTTGCGCCTCGCTATCTCGTCGTGGATGTGGCGCACCTGCTTCATGTTGAGCTCACGCGCCAGCACGCTCACGTCGGCGAACCGCGAGTAGAACTCCAGGGCCTCCACGTTGCTTATGTTGAGCTGGGTCGACAAGTGCACCTCCATGCCCACCTTGCGGCAATAGGTCATCACGGCCACGTCGGAGGCTATCACCGCCGACACGCCGGCCTTCACCGCCGCGTCCACTATGGCGTGCATGGTCTCCACGTCGCCGTCGTAGATGATGGTGTTGACCGTGAGATAGGTCTTGATGCCATGCTCACGACACGTGGCCACGATATAGTCGAGGTCGTTGAGGTCGAAATGGTTTGCCGAGTGGGAGCGCATGTTGAGCTGCCCCACCCCGAAATACACGGAGTCGGCACCGGCCTGGATGGCCGCCGCGAGCGAGTCGCGACTGCCCACAGGGGCCATCACCTCATATTCGTGATTATTTTCCACTGAACTTCCTTGTTTGCTCCTTTATCAGTTCCTCGTCCTCGAAATAGTCGATGCGCATGGCCTTGCGCACCTCGTCCATGGTCTGCGCCGCCACCTCGCGCGCGGCGTCGGAGCCTTTCTTCAGGATGTTGAATATCTCTGGTATGTCTTTCTCATACTCCGCGCGGCGCGCCCTGATGGGGTCGAGCATGCGGTTGATGACCTTGTTGAGCATCTTCTTGCACTTCATGTCGCCAATGCCGCCATGCTGGTAAGCGGCCTTCAGCTCGTCGAGGTTCTGGAACTCAGGCCAGAAGTCGGCGAAGTCTTGGTCTGTGGCGAAAGCGTCGAGATATGTGAACACGGCGTTGCCCTCCACGTGGCCGGGGTCCGACACGTTGAGGTGCGTCGGGTCGGTGTACATGGCTTTCACCTGCTTCCACACGGTGTCGGCGTCGTCAGACAGGTATATGCAGTTGCCCAGGCTCTTCGACATCTTCTCCTTGCCGTCGGTTCCAGGCAGGCGCCGCGCCGTGGCGTTCTCAGGGAGCATTATCTTTGGCTCCACGAGCACGGGGGCGTAAGTGTTGTTGAAGCGGTTCACGAGCTCGCGCGTCAGCTCCAGCATCGGCTCCTGGTCCTCACCGGCGGGCACGATGGTCGCCTTGAAAGCGGCGATGTCGGCGGCCTGCGACACGGGGTAGCAGAAGAAGCCCAAAGGTATGGAGTCGTTCTCGAAGCCACGCAGCTTCACCTCCGTTTTCACCGTGGGGTTGCGCTGCACGCGGCTCACGGAGACGATGTTCATGAGATACACCGTCAGCTCGGCGAGCTCAGGTATGCGGCTCTGCACATAGAGCGTGCACTTCTCCGGGTCGAGGCCGGCCGACAGGTAGTCGAGGGCCACGTTCACGATGTTGTCGCGTATCTTGTCGGGGTTAGAGGCGTTGTCGGTAAGTGCCTGGACGTCGGCCATGAAGACGAACATGCGGTCAAAATCGCCCTTGTTCTGAAGCTCCACGCGGCGGCGAAGGCTTCCCACGTAGTGTCCGAGATGGAGGCGGCCTGTGGGACGGTCGCCAGTGAGTATTACTTTTCCCATAATTGAATAGTTGCTTTCTGTGGGCAAAGTTAGCAAAAAATCCTCACTTGGCAATGCTGATTACCAGTATTTCCGCTTTCGTGTCATCCTCACCGTTGGCATTGACTGTATACACTATTTATAATCCCTTAAATAGTCAGTTAAGAAATCAAACCGTAAAGACGGCAGATCAAGTCGTCCATCATGTCCATGGACATCGCGCGGAAGCCACAAAATGTAAAATATTATTGCCAAAATTTAACACTTGGGAACAGGTGCAAATAGAGCGGAAAAACGGCTCGAGGCTACCCTTTTACAACGCCAGCGGCGGCTTTTCGGCCAAAAGTCTTTGCCGTTACGGTGCAATCGCGTTGCCGTTACACCGTAATGGCAACGCGATTGCACCGTAACGGCGACGCGATTACAGTGTAACGGCGACGCGATTGCACTGTAACGGCGACGCAGTTAGACCGTTTTCGTGACGCCAAAAAACCGATAAGAACATAACGTATTGATATTCAGCCGTTTATCAAAACAGCCCATAATCGCGTCATTTACGACCAAGAGACTGCTTGGTTGAAAAAAATCGATTCTCAGACGACCATTTGTAAAATATTTTGGTATGCATCGTATGCTTTGAAGGGACGGTTAGCGATGGTTATGGGCCGCCCGCAACCACTATTGGCTATTTTCACTGACTGCTCAAAAAAGCGTTTCACCTGCGTTGGATTCGGCAAGCGTCGCGGAAACGCCTCAAAACGTCGCACCTCGACACGAACAGGTCAGTCTTGCCCGCATTGGCGGAGCAGAACGAAGAAAGGGCGGCAAGGGCCTTGTATTGCCTTGATTGTGGCAGGGGCTTGAGGTTGCTGATGTCGTAATACTGCTGCGTGGCATCGTCCCATCCCTCAAAGAACCATGGTTCACCATGACGTATGAAGGCGAGGGCATACAGGCTTTTCTCCTTCAGCTTGAAGTCGGTGCTTTGGGCGCTCTCGTCGAGCAGGCTCATGGCCTTGGCCACGAAGTCGGCCGTGCCAGCCATGACGCTGTCCTGCATCACGCTCACTCCATACTGCGTCAGCCACCAGCAGTCGCCCTCCCAGCTGCCCTGATACCACATCGAGGCAAGCTCGTAGGCCTTGCGCATGCGCTCCTCGGAAGGCTTCATGAGCGAGTATTGGCTCAAGAGGTTCAGCATGTCGCGGCAATAGCTCAGCTTCTTGTTCTCTTGAAGCTTTGGCAGGACGGCCCGTTGCTCTTCCGTCAGGTATTCGGGTTGCGCCACGGCCTGCTTGCCCATCCAGCGCTCCTTGGCATAGCTGCGTTGCGCGGCATAGGGCGCTATGTTCTGGTTGTTGAGAAACGCCACTCTCACCTTCTCAAGGAAAGGCACGGCGTCGGCAAAGCGCGCTTGTGCGAGGAGGCGCGTGCCAATTATGTCGTTGTAGAAGTCGGGCTCGCGGTAGGCGCGTCGCCAAGCCCAGCTCTCAAGCGAGTCGGACGGTTGCTTGGCAAGGTATTTGACGTAAGCCTTGAGGTCGTCGGTCGTGGCGTTGTTGAGCGCGTCGAAATAGGTGCCTTGATAATACCACCTGGGGTCGCCGTCGTTCATGCCGCTCAGCAACACGAGCGCGGCACTGGCACGTCCCTCCTTGGCGCACATTGGCACGAGCCCATTGTAGACCATGCGCTCCTGCACGTCGCGATAGTGGTCGGTGTCGTAGAGCGTGGTGCTCTTGCGATCCTCAGCCGACTTCATGTCGAGCCATTTCATCTCCCCTGCCAGCCATTTGTCGAAAGACGCGTCGCGGCGCGGCGCGGCAAAGATGGAGTTGGCGGCGTAGATGGCGCGCGCGTTGTCCTTCATGCGCTGCGTGCCGGCAAGCGACATGGCCTTCGCGAGGTCGGCCTTCGCCTTGTCGTAGAGGCCCATTTGGTGTTCCATGCAGCCTATAGCCGCCTGCCAAAGGCATGGCACGCCAGTCTTGCCTTCAGCCACCACGCCCCTGGCAAACGAGATGAAGCGGTTGGCCTCAGCCGTGGTGATGTTCTTGGCGTCTATCTCCTTCATCCACTCGTCGAGGTCGGCCTTGGTCTCATTGCCCGTGGCGAAAGGCATGTGGCGCGCGCCATAGACGTCCATCGTCTCCTGCACGTTGTTCACGAAGTCCTGCACGAGGTAAGCGAGCGTGGCCGAGTTGGGGTTTGCGGCATACACCTTCTGTATGCCGGCGAGGTTGCGATAGCCCCGCACGCAGTATTTCAGGCTCTGGTAGTCCTCTTGCTCGGCATAGACCTCTATCGCCTGGCTCTTCTTGCCCGTGCGCCACAGGCATCCGGCATAGATGTTGCGCGCCATGTCGCGATACACGCTCGGCTGCATCCGCTTGCCGGTGGCGTTCCAGAAGTTCACGCCCTCCTGGTACCGCTTCAGGCCGAGAAGCGCACGCATGCGCATGAGGTCGTACTGGGCACGCAGGCGTTTGCCCTGATAGGCCTTGGATGCCTGCAACAGGTTGTTGAGCGTTGCCGCGCGGTTGGCCAACTGCTGCTTCGTGGGATAGTCCCACGCGTTGAAGTTGACGCAGTTGTCGAGATAGCTGTTTAGCCTGCGGCAGTAGGTCTGCATCTCCACGTCTTTCCGCTTCTTGGCCTTGTTCATCACCTCCTCTCGGCCGCCCCACCTGTAGCTCGGCATGTCGGCGTTGCCGACATAGCGTTGCCAGAACTTCTCGGTGGCATCGGTGAAACGATCACCCATGAGCGAGCGGTTGAACACGGAAAAGAGATAACTGTTGTGACGCGGGGCTTCCGACACGCACGCGTGGGCGGTGGTGGCGGCAAGCAGCATCAGGGTCAGGCTACTCGTAAATTTTCTTAAAGTTATCATTGGTAAATCGTTTTATGTTCTTATCGTTCAAGTCGTAGAGTATTATCTCGCCGTTGGCGTCATTCCTCGCGTCGTCTACCGCGTGCTTCGCCCGGAGTATGTCGTCCAACTCCGGCTGCCTCACGGCAACGCTGTCGCCCGGCAACACGGGCAAGTCGTCGTCACCGTGCATTATGCCCACGTATTTGCCGCCCCGGAAGAGCACGTGCCAGGCGAAAAGGGGATAAGCCGTGGAGAGGGACATGCCATAGCCGCGAAGATAACGCATGTAGGGCATCACGTCCTTGATGTCGAGGATGGGTTTGCGCACGGCAAGCTTGGTCACGTCGCCCGTGTTGTACATCATCAGCACGCCGTGGTCGGCAGGCGGCGCGGGTTGCGAGAGCTGGTGCAGGCGTATGGTGACCGACAGCTTCATGCCACGGTCGTGGCACATCGCGCGAAGCCTCTCAAGAAAGGCGAAGAAGGCCTCGCGCGTGGTCATGGTCCAGTCGCAATCTATCTGCAACTCCCTGGCAGCGAGCAATGAGTTGGTCTCGTTCATCTGGCTCACGCGCCTCACTATCTTCTCCGCCAGCCCATCGTGTGGCTGGCCCATGCAGTCGTTTACGATGAAGACCACGGGCACCACCTCCACCGTCTTGGGGAAAGCGCCCTCAAAGGCCAGGGTGGCGTTGGGCTTCGGCCCGTCGTCGCCTGGCACCACGTCGAAATAGCGGCAATAGACCTTCCCTATCCCATGGCGCGCGAGGAAGGCGCGTTCGGCGGCACCGACGCGCAGCGTGGTCTGCCAATAGTAGACCGACCGCCTTGGCTCGTCGCGCCCACAAGAGGCTAACAAGGCCATGACAAGCAAGAGCCATAGGCTTGACTTTAATATCGTTTCACGCCATTGCATGATACACATAGATATACAACGTTGTCTTGTGCAAAGATATAGATAATAAAACATATACTACCCCATAAAGGAAAAAAGTTTGCATCGTTCCTACTACTGTGCGGTGAAACACAGCATCCACTATAAACTATGCGCAAGCGAACCGTATACAAATCGAAAAAAAACTCATGGAATTATATTTTCCAAAGATATTATTGCTTGTCAGAAGTTATAATTTCCCAATGGCCGCCATAGTCAGCACCAATGCGTTTTATGATTCCTGCCTCTCGAAGTTTTTTGATTTGTTTCTCCACTCCTCGTGATGACATCTCTATTTCCATTTTAACATTTTCAGACGAAGAATTGCCAAACAAGCTGACTTTCAGCAAGAAGAACATCTTATTATAGCCTAAACCAACAATGCAGGAATGGCATTTTTATTGTTTTCCCATGACATTAAATAAAGATAAAGCGTGCGTCTTCACAATCTGAAAACACACGCTTTATCATGGAAGTAGAACCCTCTCACGCTGATAGCAAGACTCAATTACCAAGGAATGTCAATACAAGGAATTGGCCTGCGCATAATGAGAGTGCTTGAAACTGTTTCGCAAGTTCTTATCATTTCATTTTCATTCCCATCTCATACATCAGGAAGCCGTAGATGTCGGCATTTTCTTCCATCTGCTTGCTCAGTGGTTTGCCACCACCATGACCCGCCTTCGAGTCGATGCGGATGAGCACAGGGGCATTGCCGCCTTGGCACTCCTGGAGGGTCGCAGCAAACTTGAAGCTGTGGGCTGGAACCACACGGTCGTCGTGGTCGGCGGTGGTTACCATTGTGGCTGGGTAATGTACGCCCTTCTTGATGTTGTGCAGAGGAGAATAGCCCTTCAAATATTCGAACATCTCCTTGCTGTCGGCACTCGTGCCATAGTCAGGAGCCCAGTTCCAACCGATGGTGAACTTGTGGTAGCGCAACATATCCATCACGCCCACCTCTGGGATGCAAACCTTGAAGAGGTCTGGGCGCTGGGTCATGCAGGCACCTACGAGCAAGCCTCCGTTGCTTCCGCCGAGGATGGCGAGGTGATTCTTGTCGGTATATCGGTTGTTGATGAGCCATTCGCCAGCCGAGATGAAGTCATCGAACACATTCTGCTTCTGCATCTTGGTACCAGCCAAGTGCCAGTCTTCGCCATACTCGCCTCCACCACGGAGCACTACGTAGGCATAGATGCCACCATTCTCCAGGAAAGGCATGCGCATCGCAGAGAACGATGGAGGATAGGTTACGTTGAATCCACCATATCCATACATCAAGACAGGGTTCTTGCCATTCTTCTTCATACCCTTCTTATAAGTCAGGAAGATAGGGATGCGAGTGCCGTCCTTCGAGGTATAGAAAGCCATCTCTGAGGTATAGTCGCTCAACTTAAAGTTGACCTTCGGCTGACTGTAGATGCTGCTCTTGCCCGATGTCAAGTCCATCTGGTAGATGGTAGTAGGCACGGTATAGGAGGTATAGCTATAGAAGAGTTCCTTGCGCTCTCGCTTGCCGCTGAAGCTGGCGCTTCCTACGCCAGGCAATTTGATTTCGGAGAGTTTTTCACCTTTTATATTATATAGGTAAGCGTGGCTGCAATTATCCTTGGTGTAGGTGAGCACCATCTTGTCGCCGTCCACGAAGGTCACGTCCTCCAGCACGGCATCCTGTTCTGGGATGAGTTCCTTCCAGTCCTGATAGCCCGGTTTCTTGAGGTTTGCCACCATCAGGCGATACTTCTGTGCGCCAGCATTGGTGAGCATGTAGATGTCGTCGCCGATGATTTCCACAGGCGAATAGATCTTCGAACAATCGCCCGTCATCTGGATGAACTGGGAGTTTGGCTGGCGGAGGTCACGCACGAAGAGGTTGATGCCCTGGTCCATGCCCGACTCGGTGAGGAACATCATCGTCTCTTCCTTGTTTACGCCCACGCCATAGAAGCGGAGCGGATTGGCTGGGTTCTGATAGAAGAGCTGGTCTTGGCTCTGAGGTGTACCCATCTTGTGGTAATATACCTTCTGGATTTCGTTCTTCGCCGAAGTTTCCTTGCCCTTCTCTGGTGCATCGTAGGCGCTGTAATAAAAACCATCGCCCTGCCAGTCGGCGCCCGTGAACTTCGCCCAAACGATATGGTCGGGGAGGAGCTTCTGGGTCTTCACGTCCATCACGTAGATTTCTTCCCAGTCGCTTCCGCTTCGGGAGATGGTGTAGGCGAGATACTTGCCGTCATTGGAGAAGGAGAAGCCTTTGAGGGCTACGGTTCCGTCGTCGCTCAACTTGTTTGGGTCGAGGAACACGCGAGCTTCGCCTCCGAGCTTGTCCATCTGGTAGAGCACAGCTTGGTTCTGCAGACCGTTGTTCTTATAGACATACCACTTTCCGTTCTTCTCGAAAGGGGTATAGACCTTCTCGTAGTTAGCCACCTGCTTGAGGCGTTTCAGATACTTGTTGCGCTGAGGTATCTTGGCGAGGTAAGCGTCGGTTACGGCGTTCTCTGCCTTTACCCAAGCCGCAGTTGCCGCACAGGTATCGTCTTCGAGCGGGCGGAATGGATCCGCTACTTTTATGCCGAAGTATTCGTCCACCGTATTGTCCTTAGGGGCGGCAGGATACTTCAAGTTTTGTCCCATCATGGTAGTGGGGCTCATCATAGTCATGGCGGAAACTGCCAACGCTGATGATAAAAGGATTTTATTCACTATCTTACATTTATTTATTAACGGTTCGCTTTACATGCTTTACGATTCTCTCTTCGTAAGACCTCTCGCGTGAGAAGTTGCATTATGCATGCAAAAGTAGGAAAAAATATTTTATATTTGCCATTATCCGAAAAACATCGTGTATCTTTGTATAAGATAAGCTGCATCTCAGCATAAAATTCAAGCAAGCTTGATTTTCTGCGTTCGATTTGCATTATCTTTGTATAAGATAAAAGAAATATTGTCATGGCAATAAGCAACAAGATAGAGTTCGGGTTTGCCGAGAGTCCTTTCGGCAGCATCATCGTGGCGCGCACATGGGACGGCGTGTGCGACCTGCAGTTTTTAGAATACAACCGGCTGGAGACCATCCATGAACTGGCAAAACGATGGGGACAGTACACGCCCACCACGCAAAGCAACGTCATGGCCAACACGGTTGAGCGCGTCATCTTCGAAGGACTGAACCACCCCGTGAACCTTGACGTGAAAGGCACCGAGTTTCAACTGAAGGTGTGGGCCGAACTGCGCAAGATTCCTTTCGGCACCACGGTGAGCTACCAGGAAGTGGCAGAGCGGATTGGCGAGCCCAAGGCCGTGAGGGCCGTGGCCACGGCGATAGCGCAAAACCCCGTGGCCATGCTCATACCGTGCCACCGCGTAATACATTCAGACGGGACGATTGGCGAATATCACTGGGGACGCGACTTGAAAAGACAACTCATAGAATGGGAGAAGAGCAAGGCAAAATGAGCCTGATAGCACAGGGGCTCTACGACAACGTGCTTGCCATAGTGGGCAACAAGAAGCTCACGGTCACCTCGCGCCTGAAACTCTTGCACGAGACATTGGTCGTGACGTGCGCCCAAGCGTTGAAAGACACGAGGTACGGATTTGGAGACCTCAACTCGCAACTGGAGAGCGTGATGCGGCTTTTCAATATCCACGGCGACGAGGCCGACGCGCTCAGGCAGGCAAGGCGCGACAGCAACCGCAGCCACTTCGACGGCGATACGGACGAAGACAAGTCGGCACTGCTCTACGACGCGGCTGCCGTGGCGAGGCTCATCAGCCGCGTGCTGAAAAGCGCGATGCCGGAGACGCTCACCTCGCTATTGCCTCACGACATGAGACCTGCCAAGGAACGCATAAGGCAAAACACTCCCGACAAGCGATGCATCGTGAGGTCGTTTGACGAGCAAACAATACAGGTGGTGGTCGACGAGGACGGCGAAGGCAAGGAGATGACCGTGTATTACACACGCCAGACGCAGTACGCGCGCATGGAGTATCTCCACGACATTCTCAAGCCGGGCATGCACCTGAACCTTCTCGGTTGCCAGACCGACTGCGACACCATCACGCCAAGGCTCATCATCGTGGAGCCCGACTGCCTGATGGACATATCCGTGATAGCGTCGTGCTTCGAGGATTACGGGCACCACCCGCTAATGTATCTGCTCAAACGCATTAAGGAACGCGCCAACACGCAAGCCATTCTCTTGGGAAACTATGCCGGGGCGTGCCTCGACGACATAATAAACGACAAGAAATTCTCGGCGACCAAGACCCTCGTCAAGAACTTTCGCGACAAGGCCCTCGAATACACGAGCTGCCCCGACTTCGACGCGACAAAGTTCAAGGAAGACGCGGCGCGGCAAGCGCGAAACATCATAAGCATAGTGGAAGAGCTGCGCCGGCACTACGACATGAAGAAGGCCATACTTGAACCAACGTTCGTATGCGAGAAGCTCGGGCTGCAAGGACGCGTTGACTTGATGACCACCGACTTGCGCCTACTGGTGGAGCAAAAGTCGGGACGCAACACCTTCCTGGAGCGCGGCTTGGCAAACAGCCAAGGCGCGAAAGTGGTGGAGAAGCACTACGTGCAGGTGCTGCTCTATTTCGGCATACTATACTACAACTTCGGCGTGCAGCACTCCGACATACGATTGCTCTACTCCAAATACCCGTTGCCCGGCGGTCTCATTGGCGTGACATCACTGATGAAACTTGTCTACGAGGCCATGCGCTTCCGCAACGAGGCCATGGCGCTGGAGTTTGACATAGCCGAGAACGGCATGGATAAAATCCTGCCGCAGATTACCGAGCAAACGCTCAACGTGGCCCACGCGGGCGGTTTTTTCTACGACAAATACCTCAGGCCGCAACTGCTGTCCTTGATAGCGCCACTTCACGCGCTCACACCATTGGAGCACGACTACTTCTGCCGAATGACGCAATTCGTGATTAGGGAGAACATCATGTCGCGAGTGGGCGTGGTGGAAGGCACGGGCAGTTGCGTGGCAAACCTGTGGAACATGCCCTTGGCCGAAAAGAAGGAAACGGGAAACATCTTCACCGGCCTCACCAATCCCAAGGCGATAGACGACAATGGGCAAGAGACCGACGACGGGCAAGGCGGCGTTTGCGACACGCTCGCGCTTACGGTGCCAGACCAAGGCGAGGACTTCCTGCCAAACTTCCGCCGTGGCGACATGATTTACCTCTACGCTTACGACAACTCCAAGGAACCCGACGCGCGGAAGGCGATATTGCTAAAGGCTGGAATAGAGCAGCTCCACACTGGCAAAGTGGTGGTCAGGCTCATGAACCCATTGGCCAAGACTTATCTGAAGCAGAACAAGGACAAGGTGTGGTGCATAGAGCACGGCAGCAGCGACGTGGGCGGGGGCGCGGCGCTGAGCTCCATCTATCAATTGATTACGGCACCGAAAGACCGCAAGGACTTGCTGCTCGGGCAACGCGAGCCGCAAGCCGACAAGAGCCTCACGCTGTCGAGAAGCTACGACGGCAACATCGACGACATAATATTAAGGGCAAAGCAAGCAAGCGACTTTTTCCTGCTCGTGGGACCTCCGGGAACGGGAAAGACATCCATGGCGCTGCAGTTCATGGTAAGGGAAGCTCTCACGGAGCTTGACAAGGAGAATGAGGGCAAGGCGTTGTTGCTCATGGCTTACACCAACCGCGCCGTGGACGAGATTTGCGGCATGTTGGCCGACAACTGCATCGACTTCCTGAGGATAGGCAGCGAACTGTCGTGCGCCGAGGGCTTCACGCCTCATCTCTTGCAAAACAGGGTAGGAGAAAAGCCGTCGCTCGCTGGCATGAAGCTGCTCATAGAAAGCACCAAGGTCATAGTTGGCACCACGTCGATGATGCAGTCGAGAGCTTACTTGTTCTCTATCAAGCATTTCGCGCTTGCCATCGTGGACGAGGCTTCGCAGATATTGGAGCCTAACATCATCGGCCTGTTGGCAAGCCACCGCGCCTCGGACGCGTCGCTTGGATGCCAATGCAATATCGACAAGTTCATTCTCATCGGCGACTACAAGCAGCTGCCAGCCGTGGTGCAACAGGGCGATGGCGACAGCGCGGTAAGAAGCAAGACGCTGCTCGACATAGGGCTTGCCGACTGCAAGAGCTCACTCTTCGAACGGCTTATACGGCAAGAGCTCATGGCCAAGCGTGCCGACTTCATTGGCACGCTACGCCGCCAGGGACGCATGCACCCCGACATAGCTGAGTTTCCCAACCGTGAGTTTTACTCGCGTGAGCGTCTCAGCTGCGTGCCGTTGCCTCACCAACAAGCCAAGGAGATTGATTACGCATTGCCATCGCAAGACGGCATCGATGACCTATTGAAGGGCCATCGGATGATTTTCATAGCGTCGAGAGACTGCCGGCAACTTGAGATTTCCGACAAGGTGAACGCCGACGAGGCGCGTATAGTATGCGACATGCTACAACGTGTGTATCGCTTCTACGGAGAGCGGTTCAACGCCGACAAGACCGTGGGCGTGATAGTGCCTTATCGCAACCAAATAGCGATGATAAGGAAAGAAATAGAAAAAACCGGGATAAAGGCCCTTTACGGCATAAGCATCGACACCGTTGAGCGATACCAAGGCTCGCAAAGGGACGTGATAATTTATTCCTTCACCATACAGCAAGCCCATCAGCTCGACTTCCTCACTGCCAACACCTTCACCGAGGACGGACATGAGATAGACCGCAAGCTCAACGTGGCGTTGACACGGGCTCGCAAACAACTTATCCTCACGGGAAACGTGAAGACACTGTCGGCCTCGCCACTCTTCCGAAAGCTGATGGATTATATAAAGGGAAAAGGCGGAATGGTTGAACGCGATTCATAATCTTGCAATGTGCGGCACCTTGCCAAGCTTGGGAGTGAGGCTTAGCCACTTCCCTCAAAGCAATCCCCTGTCCTTGAACTCCTCAAGAAGGGGCAACGCTATCGCCTTGGCATCGGGATGGGGCTGGCCTGTGGTGCCAAGGGCGCGAAGGTCGAAGAAATGCTTCCAGTCGGAGACGAAGGCCGTGTGGACCAGCTCGGTGGCGGTGTCGAGGGGCAACACCACTCGCGCCTCCTGCGGCTTGCGTCCCGCGGCTATGAGATTCATGTACGACTTCTCCGCGGCAATGTTGGCAAACACCCAATTGTCGAGAAGCGTGGCACTGCCGTCGGCAACCTTGCGCGCCAACTCCATAAACTGCTGACCGCTGACTTTCAACATGCCACTGCTCAGCTGGCGTGACCATTCCGACCCCGTCATCTCATGTTTCACCCACGTGGGGATGTTGATGGTTATCTCATTGCCAAACTTCGCCTTCGAATAGTTGCAATAACGCGTGCTCTGCTCTGCCATGGAGTCGGCACGGTGACGGTTAAACTCTCGCGTTATGCCTATCTGCGTGGTGAAATGCACGGTGACACGCACAGGATGGAGCGGCAAGGGCTCACTCCAATAGGCTTCAAGGTCGTCGAGACGCTTGTTCTCGGCAAGCACGCGAAGGTTGGTGGTGACATACATCTTGCCCGAACGCTCCACACACTGCGAGAACTTGTTGGTGGCATAGAACTCCCAAGGCCGTTCACCGCCATTTCCTCTCTCATCATTCGGCTTGATATCGAACAAGAGGTAGACTGACCCATGCTCAAGCATGGCGAGGTGCTCGCTCTTGATCATGCGCTCCACAAAGGGGCGCGCCGAGTCGGCCGTGGTGTGGTCCTCGCTCTTGTAGCACACACGCCCCACGCGTTCTACCTGTTTGTAAACGCCGGATATGCCCGGCCCTTGTTGCCATATCTCGAAAGATGGATTATTGATTCGCATTGTGAAATGAAGTCCTCGTGTTTATTGTGTCATTGATGTGGATAAGATAATGCAAAAATACAACTATTTTCCCGTTAACAGACGCACATTGCTGATTTTTTTGCTAATTTTGCAATAAAGAAACATGAGGCAATGGATGAGAAGACAAGCATCAAGCTGTTGAGCAGCCATGACATCAAGCCCACGAGCAACCGCATTCTCGTGGTCAAGGCGTTGGCGGCGGAAGAGTACCCGTCAACGCTGACAGAGCTTGAGACGCATTTGGTGAGCGTGGACAAGAGCGGCATATTCCGCGCCCTGACCCTGTTTCGCGAACATCATCTCGTGCACACCATAGAGGATGGCAACGGCGGAATAAGGTATGAGCTGTGCAGGAGCCAAAGCGACGACGACGAGGAAGACGAAGACCTGCACGTGCACTTCTTCTGCGAGAGATGCCACAAGATTTATTGCCTCCACGACACGCCGGTGCCGGCCATAGAATTGCCGGCAGGGTTTACGCGCACCAGTTGCAACTATGTGGTGAAAGGCATTTGTGAAGATTGCAACCGGCGTGCCCGACAAGCGCGATAAACCTCAACGATTGATAACCTATAACCAGTAAAATATATGAAACAAATCCAGAAGCTGACGGTATTGACTTTCCTGCTGACCGTCTACGTGGCGTTTTCCTTCGCCGCTGTCAAGAAAGAGTATCTTTGGCCAAAGGGCAAGATGCCCGACAGCCAGCAACACCAGATTGCCGCGTTGAAAAGCGTGGCAAGCCAGAAAGACTTCAACGCCGACAAGAACCGCTTGCCTTATCTCGAATGGTACGACGCTCCGGCTAAAGGGAAGCGCACGGGAGCCTGCATGATTCTCATAAGGGGAGGAGCGTATGAATATCTCGCGAGCGAGGCCGCGGAAAAGCAATGGCGGGAGCGGCTCACCGAGGAAGGCATACAATGCGTGGGGCTCATCTACCGCACGCCACGCCCAAAGGGATTGCCCATATACAAGACGGCGTGGGAAGACGGGCAGCGCGCCGTACGCATGGTGCGAAGCGAGGCCAAGAAGCGTGGCTATGACCCCGAGAAGATTGGCGTGATAGGCATGTCGGCAGGCTCGCACATGGGACTGCTTCTCGCCACGAGCTCGGAGACGCGGGCATACGCGCCACTGGACAAGATAGACGACACGCCGTGCCACATCAACTGGGCAATACTCAACGCGCCAGCCTACGTGACCACCGACGGGCGCACGGGAACGAAGGCCACACGCCAAGGCTACGGCACAGACGTGAGCCTCGACACCATATTCCATTTCGACAGGCACACTTGCCCCATAAGCCTGCACCACGGCGGCCTGGACCCCTACTCGCCAAACGGATCCACGCTGGTGTATAGACAGCTGCGGCGCATGAAGGTTCCCACGGAGCTTCATCTCTATCCAGACGTGGCGCACCGCGCCTTAGGCCTTGAGCGAGGCATTGAGTTTATCAAGCAGATGGGCTTCCTCGGCTCTCTCGACAAGGAGGTGCCGCTCATGAGCCGATACGACAACGACGAGGCTCGCGGCAACTATAAGAAAGAGGCCATCTGGCCTAAAGGCAAGATGCCCGACCGCCAAGACAAGCAATGCGTGCCATATCTCGAATGGCATTTCCCGAAGGTGCTGAAGACCAAGGCCATACAGATTGCCTACTCTGGCGGGGCATACACCAACAACAATCCCGACGGCTTCGAGGTGGCTCCCTTGCGTCGCTTCCTCAACGAGAAGGGCATGACCGTGGTGACCATCAAGTATCGCACGCCGCGACCATCAGCCGAGAGCGGGCTCTCCAAGCACACGACGGCATGGCAAGACTTGCAAAGGGCCATAAGGATTGTGCGCAATGAAGCAAAGAGCCTTGGGCTTGACCCCAACCGCATCGGCATTTCAGGATGCTCGGCCGGAGGACATCTCACGCTCATGGGCGTGACGTCGTCGAAGCACCAGAGCTACCTGCCAATAGACAGCATAGACAAGGTGCCATGCAACGTGCAGTGGGGCTTGGCTACCTATCCGGCCTACGTCTTGTCCGACGGCAGCGACGGCCACGACAGCGAGGGGGGCAACGAAGACCGCGACGTGATAAACCCGGAGTTCTCGTTCGATGTCAAGACCGCGCCGACGCTCTTCCTCCATGGCGACGCCGACGGCTACGCGGCCATGGGGTCTGTGAAATGCTGGGAAAGGATGCGGGCCATGGGCATACAAAGCGAGCTGCACACCTTCGCCCTAAGGAAACATTGCTTCCAGAAACAAGCCGCGCCGGGCACGGGAAGTTATGGTTATCTCGACCACATATGGGATTTTCTGACGGAAAAGAAGTTTAATCGCTGATTATTTCGTAATTTTGCACTTCAGAAAACAATTAAACAGAACACATGGAAGATAAACATTTCAAGCGGACAACCGTCACGGCAGCATTGCCTTACGCCAATGGTGGCGTGCACATAGGCCACTTGGCCGGCGTGTATGTGCCCGCGGATATCTACGTGCGCTACTTGCGCCTCAAGAAACGCCCTGTCATCTTCATCGGAGGAAGCGATGAGCACGGAGTGCCTATCACCATCAGGGCAAAGAAGGAGGGCATAACGCCGCAAGACGTGTGCGACCGTTACCACAAGATCATCAAGGACTCTTTCAAGGAGTTCGGCATCTCGTTCGACATCTACAGCCGCACCACATCGAAGATTCACAACAAGTTCGCCTCCGACTTCTTCCGCAAGCTTTACGACGACGGCAAGCTCGTGGAGAAAGAGTCTGAGCAATATTACGACCCCGAGGCCAAGCAGTTTCTCGCCGACCGCTACATCATGGGCACTTGCCCTCACTGCGGCAACCCCAACGCCTACGGCGACCAATGCGAGAAGTGCGGCAGCGACCTCTCGCCAATGGAGCTCATTGACCCACACTCCACCATCAGCGGGGCGAAGCCTGAGATAAGGAAGACGAAAAACTGGTATTTGCCACTCAACAACTATCAAGACTGGCTGAAGCAGTGGATTCTTGAGGGCCACAAGGAATGGCGACCCAACGTCTACGGACAGTGCAAGTCGTGGCTCGACATGGACCTCCAGCCTCGCGCCATGACGCGCGACCTCGACTGGGGTATACCCGTGCCTGTGGAAGGTGCCGACGGAAAGGTGCTCTACGTGTGGTTCGACGCTCCTATCGGATATATCAGCAACACTAAGGAGCTGTGCGACGACGAGCCTGAGAAGTGGGGCTCATGGCAGAAGTGGTGGCAAGACCCTGAGACACGACTCGTCCATTTCATCGGAAAGGACAACATCGTGTTCCACTGCCTCATCTTCCCTACAATGCTGAAGGCGCACGGCGATTACATATTGCCCGACAACGTGCCGGCCAACGAGTTCCTCAACCTGGAGAACGACAAGATTTCCACGTCGCGCAACTGGGCGGTGTGGCTCGACGAATATCTCAAGGACTTCCCTGGCAAGCAAGACGTGCTGCGCTATGTGCTCACCGCCAACGCGCCAGAGACGAAAGACAACAACTTCACGTGGAAGGACTTCCAGGAGCGCAACAACTCTGAGCTCGTGGCCATCTACGGCAACTTCGTGAACCGCGCCCTGCAGCTCACCAAGAAATACTGGAACGGCGTGGTGCCTGAGTGCGGCGAGCTGACCGACGTGGACAAGAAGGCCATAGACGAGTTCAAGGACGTGAAGGCCAAGGTGGAGCAGCTGCTCGACGGCTTCCACTTCCGCGAGGCGCAGAAAGAGGCCATGAACCTGGCGCGCATCGGCAACAAGTATATCACCGAGTGTGAGCCTTGGAAGGTTTGGAAGACCGACCAAAAGCGCGTGGAGACCATTCTCTACATCTCGCTGCAACTCGTGGCCAACCTCGCCATAGCCTTCGAGCCTTTCTTGCCTTTCTCAAGCCGCAAGCTGAGAGACATGATAGGCATGGACAGCTTCGACTGGGCCGAACTGGGCCGAACAGACCTGCTCAAGTCGGGTCACCAGCTCGGCGAGCCTCAACTGCTCTTCGAGAAGATAGAGGACGAGACCATACAGAAGCAGCTCGACAAGCTCGCCGCAACGAAAGAGGCCAACGAGAAGGCCGCAGCTGCAAAGGACTACAAGGCCGAGCCCGTGAAGCCAAACGTGCCATTCGACGAGTGGGAGAAAGTGGACATAAGGGTCGGACACATCAAGGAATGCAAGAACGTGAAGAAGTCGAACAAGCTCTTGCAGTTCACCATCGACGACGGCAGCGGCACCGACCGCACCATACTTTCGGGCATAGCAAAATTCTACAAGCCTGAACAGCTCGTGGGAAAGGACGTGCTCTTCATAGCCAACCTCGCGCCACGCAAGATGATGGGCATAGAGAGCCAAGGCATGATTCTCTCCGCTCTCAACTTCGACGGCTCACTGAGCGTCACCACGACCCTCGGAGAGGTGAAACCTGGAAGCCAAATAGGATAAACCGTTTAATCACTGGCCTGCATCGTGCCGGCCATGACTAAAACATAAAGCATGAAAAAAGCCACACCCTGCATGAGGGTGTGGCTTTTTTCATGCCGCCAGCCAAGACTGCTTGAAGACTGGAAAATGTAAAATATTATTGCCAAAATTTAACACTTGGAGACAGGTGCATTTAGAGCGGAAAAACGGCTTCGAGGTGCCCCCCGGCAGCACCGTCAGCGGCTTTTTCCTGAAAAACCGTTGCCGTTACGGTGCAATCGCGTTGCCGTTACGGTGTAATCGCATCGCCGTTACACCGTAATCGCGTCGCCGTTTCACTGTAACGGCAACGCGATTGCACCGTAACGG